>Ga0131853_10002571_pt1 | contig 32418 bp, 24 predicted proteins | sample TergutLab28metaG_FD_92764 | JGI IMG/M metagenome (GOLD analysis project Ga0131853, IMG submission 92764) | Labiotermes labralis P1 segment gut microbial communities from Petit-Saut dam, French Guiana - Lab288 P1 (version 2) (version 2) | ecosystem: Host-associated > Arthropoda: Insects >... | reverse complement strand
TAAGAACGCACACGAGGTACATGCGGTTGCCAAAAAAGTGCCTTTGGATCGTTTGTTACTTGAAACGGATGCGCCGTATTTGACGCCTCATCCTTATCGTGGGAAGCGCAATGAGCCAGCTTACGTGTCTTATGTAGCAGAGAAAATAGCTGAACTTCGAGGACTGACCTTTGATGAGGTGTGCGCAGCGACCACCGAAAATGCGTTAAGATTGTTTAAAATAGGAGATTAAGGTTCATAATGTTTTGTAGTCGAAAGACAGGGGGCGAAACATGAAACTCTTAATCTCTATTTTTATTTCCATGGTAACGACGGTAGCAACCATCTTTGGTTTGATGTGGTATTTCGAGATGGATGTACCATTTTTTAACGAGGAGGTCTTACCTGCGATGAGCGAACAAGTAACCAATGTCGTCGCACGAGAAGTCATTCACCACGAAGAGGCACAAATGGATGCCATTGATCAGGTTAGTGGGGCGGTCGTTGGTATTGTTCGCATTTCAGAAGATGAAGGATTTCTAGGTGGGATGGCTCAAAGTACGGGATCGGGCATTGTTTATGCCGTGGAAGGTGGTAATACGTACATCGTTACCAACGAGCATGTCATCACCGGTTCTCATCAAATTGAGGTCATGTTTAATGACGAAAGTCGGCAACGTTTTACTCCTACGATTGTTGGGGTGGACGTTTATACGGATTTAGCCGTGCTTCGAATTGATGATTTTGAAGCATCGGTTGTAGCGACTTTTGGCGTGACGGAAGAATTACGAATTGGGCAAACGGTCATTGCCATTGGGAATCCGCTGGGGCTTGAGTTTGCTGGTTCTGCCACGGTTGGTGTGGTATCTGGTCACGATCGACACGTGAGCATTCCAATTACAACGTCTACTGGAGAGGTTCAAGATTGGACCATGACGGTCCTGCAAACGGATGCAGCCATTAATCCAGGAAATAGTGGTGGTGCTTTAATTAATTTATCAGGAGAAGTGGTCGGAATTAATTCGATGAAGGCTGCAGAGTCAGCAGCTTTTGGGATGTCTTTTTCCATTCCCACCCACGTTGCCTTACCTGTGGTTTACGATTTGCAACATCACGGTGAAGTAAAACGAATCACCTTGGGAATCAGTATTTTTGATTTAAGTACCGTTCCAGAAGTGACTCGTCAGCAACTTGATTTGCCCAGCGAGCTGAGACAAGGCGTCTTCATTAACGAAATAAGTGAAGGGAGTCTAGGAGAGGAAATGGGATTATTACCTGGTGATGTCATCACTCATGTAGGAACGACCTCTGTTAACGATGTGGTGACCTTTAGAAGAAGGTTGTTTACTTATCGTGCCGGTGACGTTCTACAAATCTCTGTGATTCGGGACGGTGAAGGGATTGGACTCACACTAGAAATTAGAGATGACAGTGACATAGAATAAAAAAATAAGCGGATTCGCCAGCGGTAGCGAGTGCGCTTATTTTAGTACATTTAAGTTTTTAATGACATACTCCATCCCCGATAGAGTGGTCGCTGCCACCATACTATAAATCAATACAAGGTTAAACGTCGTCAAATGAGGATGGATGAGTAAGGCAATGATGGCGACAAATTGGAGCACCGTTTTAAACTTGCCAGAAAATCCAGCAGCAATGACGATACCTTTTGCTGCTGCTGACATCCTTAATCCACTCACAATAAATTCTCGTGTCAGGATAATGAAGACCATCCAACTGGCAAGCAGCCCTTGATCGATGAAAATCAAAAAGGCGGCAGTGGTTAACATTTTATCAGCTAGAGGATCCATGAATTTTCCAAAGTCGCTAACCAAACTCAACCTACGGGCCAAGTAGCCATCCAACCAATCGGTGGCGGCGGCTAAGGAAAAAATGAGGAGCGCAAAGCCGTTGGCATAGGTGAGGGAAAGGTTTCCAGAGGCGCTTTGGTAAAGGTAATGATGACGAAACCCTTCCACATAGAAGCAAGCAAGGAAGAAGGGGATGAGGGCAATGCGCAGAAGGGTTAATTTATTAGCTATGTTCATTTATCTCAAATCCTTATTCAGAAACGATGTTGAAAATTAAACGTTGAACCGATTGGCTGTTATTATAGTCTACTTCAACTCCGTTGATGGTGATGCTTTCTACACCAAATAAATTTCCAAAGTTGATGTCGATGGAACCTTGGCCACCTGATAGGTCTAGCGTCTCCTCTAAATAATCATTAAAGACACCACTTTCTGCCAGATGTCCATCAAACCTGAGTTCAAGCCAACAATCTGCTTCGAATTCGATGCGCAAGGTGACTTCTTCGCTTGAGGTTACAACGTCAAAGGTTTGAGTACGTCCCACGTGAGAATCAGGCTCGATGGTGGTCGCGTCTTCTGGGTCAGGTTCAGTAGCAGGCTCTGTTTCTTCTGGTACTGCTGGCTCTGTTGTTGTTAGCGTTCCATGAGGGTTGTCAATTACCGGTGGTTCATCCGGGGTTCCAGAATTTCCTAAGTTGGAAAATAGACCGATCAAAAAGAAGATAAAAGCGACACCTAAAACAGCCAAGAATAAGAAGACCAGTCCTTTAGCTAGGTTTACTCTAGGAATTCTCGCCTTTTTGTAGCTTGACTTTACTAAATTTCTTTTTTGAGGAACAACAATGCGCTGTGGCATCTGTGGCTGTGCTGGAGGAGGGGGACTAACCGGTGTGGCTTGCTCGGTGATTGGGCTAGCTACTTCGTCTCCTAGAGCCTCTTTGTTATTTTTGATGGCATAAGCATAAACCTGTTCTAAATTCACACCAAGAATCTTGGCATAGCGATTCAAATATAACTTTAAATAAAAATCATCAAATCTACAGAAGCGCCCTTCTTCAATAGACATTAAATGAACGACTGGAACTTGGCTTTTTTGTGAAAGTTGCTCGAGGGTTACATTTTGTTCAATTCGAAGGGATTGCAAGCAAGCAGCAACTTGTTGATTAAGATGGTCGTTTTTAAAGTCCAAGTGAGTCACCTCCTAATAGCTGATGTGTTTTCTTCTACAATAATATGGTCAAAAAAGGTTGTTTTAACCTTAAGACGGGTTAATTATAAATTAAGCATAGATGGTATTCTATAAGCCATGTTTTGTACTCAGCTACAGATGCCTCTGTAGATAAGTGGTAATTATCTATCTACCGTAAGGTCATTTAATGCCATTACAGTCCTCTATCTGCGTTCATTTCCGCGATAGAAGCGCCCCTACCAAATTTGGGTTTCTCGCTCGTGGGGTTTACCCGTTCCACTCTTTTGGTTTCCCAAAAGCATCGTCACTGTGGCACTTTTATAGATACTTAGACCTTGCGTATTTGTTTAGGTCTTTTTTCGGCCGTCAACTACATGAAAAGTAGCTGCCCTAGCTTATGGTTTAACTAGGCACGAACACTACAGTCGTCTCAGACTGTGCGAGCATGGACTTTCCTCAATTTGTAAAACAACGTCATACAAACTGCAATTACCCGAATACCATCTTGATATTATCCCAAATTTTGGGGTCAATGTCAAATACTTTTCTCGGATAAATAGACAAAAACTTGTGATTAAATAACCCGTAGAATTTTGCTTTTTTTGAATTGTTTTGATAAAATGGAGTTATGATTAATTATCCACATAAAAAAACAACCCATTCACAGTTCACCAATCAAGCATCTCCGCGTCAAAAAGAAGTCGATTTTGGACGACGTGGGATGTCCTTTGAGGATCAAATTGAAAAGACGAACGCTCACTATTTGGCATGTGAAAAAGCGGTGATTCACAAAAAACCGACACCGGTTCAAATTGTTAAAGTGGATTATCCTAAGCGTTCGGCTGCAGCCATTACGGAAGCCTATTTCAAAACCCCCTCAACCACGGACTTTAACGGCGTTTATAATGGCATCTACATTGATTTCGAAGCCAAAGAAACGTCGAATAAGACACGTTTTCCGCTAGCGAACATTCACGAACATCAAGTCAAGCACATTGCAGCCGTTGCCAAACAAGGGGGATGCGCCTTTGTGCTCATTAAGCTATCCACCCTTTCGGAAGTGTATCTGTTGATGAGTGATACTTTAGCCACCTTTTGGCAACAATACAAAGAAGGAAAGCGCAAGTCGATCACACGAGATGAACTGATGGAATATGGCTTCCCAGTTCCAGAAGGAGCTTATCCAAGTGTGGATTATTTGAAAGTAATTGATGACATCATCATAAAAAGGCCTTAAAATAAGGAAGGTTACTAAAATGAAAACAAACACACAGAACAAATCAAACAATAAAACACCTAAACAAAGACAGAAATGGCAAGCTGCCGGCCGAAGTGGCTTTTTTCTGGCAACGGTAGGGGCATTAGCTGCGGTGGCGATTGTCGGGTTATGGGTATTAGCCATTATTCGTGATGCACCAGAGTTGAATACGCGTCGATTGGTCGGTGAAAACCAGTCGATTATTATGGACCGAAACGGAGACATGCTGACCGAGCTTGAAGGAGTAGGTGGGATGCGTCGTGAGTGGGTGGATTTAGCCGATATTTCTCCCGTGATGATTGACGCTATTTTAGCGACGGAAGATGCTCGATTTAACAACCATTACGGCGTGGACTGGACTCGGACCATGGGCGCCCTTGTTTCTAATGTGGAAGCTCAAGTAGGGGGCGGCGGCGGTATGCAGGGGGGATCCACCTTAACGCAACAGTTAGTGAATCAGACCCATCTTTATATTTTGGACGAGGAGGGAGAGAGACAACGAGACAATAGCGTTGGTCGTAAAATTCAAGAAATTTATTTGTCCATGCAGTTGGAGCGTGAATTCTCTAAAGATCAGATTTTGGAAGCCTATTTGAACTTTTCACCCTTTGGACAGAACATTTATGGGGTGCAAGCAGCAGCAGAGTTTTATTTCGATACCAATGCGAGTGATTTAACTTTAGCTCAAGCGGCGACCCTTGCTGGAATTTTGCAGGCACCGACCCACTGGAGTCCAGATGCCAATCCTCATCAAGCTCAAGTACGCCGTGACACGGTGCTTGGCTTAATGTACAGCCACGGCTACATCGATGCTCAGATGCACGCGTTGGCTTCTGCTGTTCCAATTACGGATTTACTTGTGAACAACGAAGTTGAAGCGGCAGAAATGGAACGTTACCAGCCATTTATTGATCACGTCTTGACCGAGGCAGAAGAGCGTTTTGGGATTCAACCACATGCAGGATATAGCATTTATACGACCCTTGATCGCGATGCTCAAGCCTACGTTCATGAATTAGTGACGACCAACAATCATTTCTTGTGGCCAGACGATTATCTCCAGACAGGGATCGCGATGATTGACACCCAAACCGGTGAAATTAGAGCCCTTGGAAGTCGTAATTTGATGCGAGGTAACGATGGGGCACGAGGTCTTAACATGGCTACTGACATTAGACGTCAGCCTGGTTCGGCTTCGAAGCCGATTTGGGCTTATGGGGCGGCCATGGAATACTTAAATTGGGGAACAGGGAGTAACATTTGGGACGACCTTTACGCAGGATCAGGTGGGCACATTTTCCATAGCTGGGACCGTGACATAAGAGGACGTGTAACCCTTGATTATGCCATGGAATGGTCGTGGAACATACCAGCGGTCCGTGCTTTTAATGCCGTGGTAGATCAATATGGCATTGAGCATTTGGCAGAATTTGTTAGTAGTTTAGGGATTCCAACGGACCCTGCTCATTTATACGAATCTTATGCGATTGGTGGTGGAACAACAGGCGTTTCTCCTCTGCAAATGGCAGGGGCTTATGCCACCTTCGGTAACGGTGGGGTCTTTAACGAACCACATGCGATCACACGCATTGTTGACCCGGAAGGCGTAGTAATTTACGAAGCACCACATAGCGAGCGGGTCGTAAGCGAAGAAGTCGCGTTTATGATGACAGATACTTTAAGAAGTGTGGTGGCTACTGGGACAGGAACGGCTGCTAACGTTTCTGGACAGTACGTGGTAGGAAAAACAGGAACGTCAAACTTTGATGCAGCAACGCGTGCCCGTTATAACATTCCAGAGAGTGCCGCCCCCGATTCCTGGTTTGTTGGTTATTCTAGTCAGTACACCGTTGCCATTTGGACCGGTTACGATAACCATCGAGATGGACGTTTTATGGTTGGGTTTGAAGCTGCTCGAGTACCGCAGCACTTATTTAATCGAACGATGGCAAGATTAAACACATCGGGATGGGATCAGCCGCAGCGACCGGCAGGTGTGATTGAGGCTGCGGTTGAGCGTTACAGTGGAACGCGAGACGGTGAGTCGTGTAGCCCAACGGCTAGTACACCTGGAGCGCTTCGAACGGGTGGATTTTTCCTTGCAGGTCATGGACCATCTTGCGTATCTGATCATTTTGACGCACCAGATGCCCCGGAAAATTTCCGTGTATCTGGGAGCGGAACGACGTTCAATTTTAGTTGGGATCCTGGGGAAAACAACATCAGCCTAGATGCCGTTAACAGTGCCATTCAAGCAGGACGCTCCTTACGAATTGGTGCCACTCACTGGACTGCTGCCATGGACGCTTTAGATCCAACGGAGGCAGAAGCCATCATCATGCGCCAGCGTATTTTAGCGATGGGCAACGAGGTGGAATATCGAATCTATGCTAACCTGTCTGGTGGTAATTCACGGTTACTTGCGACCACCACAGAAACGGAATACGATTATACGCCGAGTCGACTTCACGAAGCGGCAGACATTAGATCTTTCCATGTGGTTGCTTGTTTTGAAGGAGGTCGCTCTTGTAGTGAGCCATCGAATACCGTTAACAACGAAGGGTTTATTGATCTGGAAGAAACGATGCCAGATATGAGTGGTTGGACCTTATCTGCTGTGTTGGAGTGGGCTGGTGACCGAGGCATTGAGGTGAACCATGACTACGAATATTCCAACGAAGTCGAAGGGGGAGAAGTCATCTCGACGAATCCGCGTGCAGGAGCTAGCATTGGTCCTGGTGACACATTAAACGTGGTTATTTCTGGGGGAACTGGTACGACAACGGGGCCAACCATTCCAACGGGGGATAACGATCTGCCAGTAGACAATCAACCAGATGATCCACCAGCTAGTCCAGGTGGTCTTCCACCGATTCCACCTCGACCGTCAAACCTTGGTATCCTGAATCGAAGATTCTGGAATTAAACGAAGAAAATGGTGACTCCATGATGAAAAAGACAATAATACTTGGAATATCAGGCGGCATTGCTGCTTATAAAAGTGCTCAATTAGCCAGTAATCTCGTAAAAAAAGGACACGACGTTCACGTTGTGATGACGAAGAATGCAACAGAGTTCATCGCCCCTTTAACCTTAGAAGTTTTAACCAATCATAAAGTTACGGTCGACACCTTCGACCGTAACTTTAATTACAACGTCAATCACGTTAGCCTGTCGAAAAAGGCTGACGTTTTTGTTGTGGCGCCAGCGACAGCGAATGTGCTTGCTAAATTCGCTGCTGGCATGGCGGACGATATGCTGACCACCACTTATTTAGCCTTAACCTGTCCCGTTCTTGTGGCGCCAGCCATGAATACCGCCATGTTAGAACATCCCGCCACCCAGCGTAACATGGAACGGCTTAAGCAAGACGGCGTTCATTTTATTCAGCCTGCCTCTGGTTACTTGGCTTGTGGGGATGTTGGCGCTGGTCGCCTGGCAGACGTCGCAGACATTGAAGAGGAAATAGATGTTTTATTACATAAAGAGAAGCCTTTATTGGGGAAGAAAGTGGTCATTACAGCAGGTCCGACGATGGAGGCCATTGATCCTGTCCGGTTTATAACCAACCATTCCAGTGGAAAGATGGGCTATGCGTTAGCTAAAGCGGCACGTCATCTAGGAGCAACTGTTCATTTGATTACAGGACCAACCCAACTAAAGGTGCCTATTGGTATCGAAGTTAGCCACGTGACATCGGCAGATGATATGTACGAAGCAGCGATGAACCAATTGGATTACGACTACTTTATCGCTTCAGCCGCAGTATCAGATTTTAAATCTCAGAACGTTTCGGATCAGAAGATGAAAAAGAAGGATACCGGTGATCACCTGTCTCTTGCACTGGTGCAAAACGAAGACATTGTAGAGGCGGTTGCCAAAAAGAAAAAAGCACATCAAGTGGTCTGTGGATTTGCTATGGAAACGTCAGATTTAATCCATCATGCACAGGGCAAGCTTGAAAGGAAGCAACTGGATTTGATTGTAGCCAATCATTTGTTTGAAGCAGGGGCTGGATTTAAGGGAGATACTAATAAGGTGACCATCATCGGTAAGGGAAAAATAGAGCCACTAGAAGTGATGGACAAGGAGCAATTGGCTTACGAAATTTTAGAGCGATTATAAACAAAGTGCTTCTACCACTTAAGGAGTTTTAATATGATTACAGTAATAGATGTAGGAAACACGAACATCACCATTGGGGTAATGGAAAAAGAGGAGGTAATTGCTAGCTTTCGTTTGACCACCATCCAAAGGAGGACGTCCGATGAGTTTTCTGCGGTGTTTTATGCTTTGTTTAAAAACAATGAAATCGACCGTAAAAGGGTAGAGGGGGTTGTCATTGCTAGCGTCGTCCCTAAAATCATGCACTCGCTTAAAAATGCCATCTATAAATTTTTTGGTTTAGAACCGATCATTATTGGACCAGGCATTAAGACGGGCATTCAGGTGAAAATGGAGAACCCGAAAGAAGTAGGGGCAGACCGAATCGTTGACTTGGTAGCCGGTCATTATTTGTACGGCGGTCCATTGATCATCGTTGATTTTGGAACGGCAACGACGTTTGATTACATTAATGACGTGGGGGATTTTGAGTTTGGCCTCATTGCACCAGGAATTGAAACGTCGGCTCACGCTTTATGGAACAAAGCGGCAAAGCTACCTGTGATCGAAATTAAAAAACCGGCCAGTATTAAATGTAAAAATACAGTGACCAGTATGCAGGGAGGTTTAGTTTTCGGTTATATTGGGCAAACTGAATATATCATTCATAAAATCAAAAAAGAAGCGGGGGGAGAAGTCAAAGTGATTGCAACGGGTGGATTGGGGCGAATCATTTACGAACAAACCGATGCGATTGACATTTACGACCCCAATTTGAGCTTTAAAGGCATGAAGATTATATACGATAAAAATAAAGTTAATGAATAGATAAAAATTGAGGCGATTAAATGGTAGAAGTGAAAAAAAAACATAACGTAACGACAATTAAAACAGAAAAGTTCAAGACGACCTTAATTAAGGTCTCTTTTAAAGCACAGCTTAAACGAGAAACGATCACGTCTCGCACCTTGCTACCAAGTGTTCTGCGACGTTCAAGTAGGGCTTTTCCTTCGCGAAAGGAGTTAAATGCTCATTTAGAAAACCTTTACGGGGCTAGTGTCTCCATTGCAACAAAGAAGCAAGGTGCCCTTCACGTGGTTAGCTTTTACATCCAAGTGACCAATGAGAAGTTCTTAACCTCAGCCCCGCCTTTATTTGAAGAAGCTCTTAAAACCATCGAAGAAATTATTTTTAGCCCCAATTTGATGGATGACACCTTTGAAAAAGAGGTGGTTGCGCTTGAAAAAAGGCTGTTAAAAGAAGACATTGAAGCCATTTACGACGATAAAACCACCTACGCTCTTAAAAAGATGTTAGCCCATATGTGCGAGGGAGAAAACTTTGGTATTAGTGGCGATGGTTACATAGAAGATCTAGCTAGCATCGATGAAAAAACGTTGGTAGATACTTATCGTGCGATGTTAAGTGAGGACGAGTGTACCGTTAAAATTGTAGGCGATGTAGAACACGACGATGTGATCCATCTTTTCGACCAACGTTTCAATCAGAAAAACGAGCGAGGCGGACCTTTACAGGTGGTTGACCAAGAAGAAAAAGAATGTCGAGATGTGATGGACTTGAAAGAGAAGCAGAACATCAGCCAAACGAAGTTAAACATCGGCTATCGAACTCATACGCGTGTGACAGATCCAGATTATTTTGCCTTACTCGTTTTTAATGGTGTCTTTGGGGCCTTTGCTCATTCGAAGTTGTTTACCAACGTTCGTGAGAAAGAATCTCTGTGCTACTATTGTGCGGCCCAGCTGGATAATTTCAAAGGCTTGATGTACGTGTATTCCGGATTGGACTTGGCTCAAGTGGAGAAGGCGACCACCATCATCGACCAGCAGCTATCTGACGTTGCAGATGGAAATGTCACTGAGACGGAGCTGCTACTAGCTAAAAAGTCCATCGTTAATGCGAAGCGGGAATCCTTGGATTCAGCAACCGGGGTGCTGGCTGACTTAGAAATGGGTGAATTATTAAGCTTGTCAGCCGATGAATTTGTCGGGAAAATTGAGGCCATTACATTAGAAGAGGTCATGGCTGTAGCAAAAAAGATTAAAAAAGACACGGTATTTGTGTTGGAGACGGAGGTGTAGGCTAGTGGAAGTTAAAAAGTATGAGCAACTGGAAGAAGAGGTCTATTATGAAAAACTAGACAATGGCCTGCAAGTTTATTTGATGCCAAAAGCCGGCTTCAATAAAACCTATGCCACTTTTACAACCAAGTACGGATCCATTGATAATCACTTCGTTCCCCTTGGCGCGACAGAACCAAAATTGGTACCAGATGGGATCGCTCATTTCTTAGAGCATAAGCTCTTTGAAAAGGAAGATTACGACGTTTTTAACAAGTTTTCTGAAGCAGGAGCATCCTCCAACGCCTTTACGTCCTTTTCAAGGACATGTTACTTATTTTCAACGACAAGCGATGTGGAAACGAACTTAAATACCCTCCTCGACTTTGTTCAATTTCCTTACTTCACGGAAGAGACCGTGGAAAAAGAGAAGGGCATCATCGAAGAAGAAATTAAGATGTACGAAGACAATGCGGATTTCAAAGCTTATTTCGGTGTCTTAAATAATCTGTACGTAAACCACCCCATTAAAATTGACATCGCCGGAACAGTGGAGTCCATTTATAAAATTACAGCCGACGATCTTCACGTGTGTTATGACACGTTCTACCATCCGTCAAACATGATTTTATTTGTGGTGGGTGACATCGATCCAAAGGCGTTGATCCAAGTGATTAAAGCCAATCAGGATGCCAAAGACTACAAAGAGGCTCCTGAAATCAAACGCTTGTTCCCGGAAGAACCATGTGAAGTAGCCGTTCGCGAAAGGACGGTACACATGCAAGTGAGCACACCAAAAGTCATGGTTGGGGTAAAAGGAAAGGTTTGTAAAAGCAAAAGTCCTCAAGAGCTCGCTAAAGAGCTTTGGGCTTTAGATATTTTACTGGAGATGTTAGTGGGAACCAGTACGAACTATTACGAACAAATCACCCATGGTGGGTTAACCAACGATAGCTTTATGTTTGAAGCGACTCATGAAAAAGATTATAGTTATTGCTTTGTTGGTGGAGATAGTAACTGTCCGGAAGAATTAGCATCAAGCATTAAAGAAAGGTTACGATCTGCCAATGACATGGACCTTAGTGAAGAAGCTTTTGTACGGACGAAGCGTAAGAAAATCGGTCAACTGCTATCGGCTTTTAACTCAGTAGAATTCATTGCTAATAGTTTTACGGAGCATGCCTTTGCAGGATTAAGCTTATTTGAACTTTCAGGGTTGTTGGAAGAATTACAGCTAGAGGATGTTAAAACTTTTGCTAACGATTACTTTTATGACGAGCGCATGACGGTCTTTACCATCTTACCGAAAGACGACGAATAGAAGTACCAAAAACAAGCTATGGAGTCGTCTAGAACTCCGCAGCTTGTTTTCGTCTGTATGATTGTGATATTAAAAATAGATGGAGTACTAGCATTAATAATCGTCTTTTTAACGCAACCTTTTAAATCGGGGCAAAGATCTAGCAAGCAACGTACTTTTATGATAGAATAGCTACATTGATTAAAAGAAGCGTTGGATGCTCAGAGTAGCATCTTTTTATAATCTGGAGGTAACGCCCATGAAAATTTATAACACTTATACCCGCCAAAAAGAAGACTTTAAACCACTGGTAGAAGACAAGGTCACGATGTACGTCTGTGGCCCAACGGTTTACGATTTCATTCACATTGGCAATGCCCGTCCGGTGATCTTTTTTGATGTGGTTAACCGTTACTTTCAGCAAATCGGAAAAGAAGTGACCTACGTTTCTAATATTACCGATGTGGACGACAAAATCATTAACAAGGCAGTGGCTGAAGGCGTTAGTGAAACCGAGATTTCAGAGACTTATCTGGGTCACTATTTAGATGCTTGTCGCCTATTAAACGTATTGCCAGTAGACGCTATGCCAAAGGTGACTGAAACCATGGATGAGATCGTGACCTTTATTTCTGAATTGGTGGATGGCGGATTTGCCTACGAATCGTCGGGCGATGTCTATTTCCGTGTCAATAAAGTAGAGGCTTATGGGCAGCTTTCTGGTAAAAAAATCGACGACTTAATGGTCGGAGCTCGTGTGGAAGAAAATACCCGTAAGGAAAACCCACTGGATTTTACGTTGTGGAAAAAAACCGATGTGGGGATTACGTGGGATTCTCCATGGGGGGCAGGACGTCCAGGATGGCATACGGAATGTGTGGTCATGATCGACGAGGCGTTCAACGGCCAAATCGATATTCATGGTGGAGGGGCTGATTTGCAATTTCCACATCATGAAAACGAGATTGCCCAGTCTGCTTGTGCGGCAGGTCATAACATTGCTAATTATTGGATGCATGTGGGTCGCTTGGCCCTTGACGGTGAAAAAATGAGTAAGTCCATTGGTAACGTCATCAAATTAAACGATTTACTTCAAGAAACAGACGTTAACGTCTTCCGTTTGTTTATGCTGTCGTCTCACTACCGTCAACCCATTAGCTTCTCATACGACGTGCTTGCTTTAGCAGAAAAAGAATGGAGTAAGATCAAGCAAGCTTACGATCAACTATTTATGTACATCGACTTAGCCGATGGTTGGAGTGCGATGCCAGCCTCCACAAAAGCGATCAACGACTTAATGAACGAATATCACGTCGCCATGGAGGACGACTTTAACACCGCTAATGCTATGACGACGTTATACAGCTTTGTCAAAGAGGTCAATAAAATGGTACGAAGCAAAGTTGCTCTTGCTGAAGCTCGTTATGCCCTTCTTGAATTTTCAGCTTTCATTTTTGGTTTTGGTTTTGATCTAAGTAGAGAAAAACTTTCCGAAGAGGATAAAGGGTTATTTAAACAATGGGAGCAAGCCCGCATGGATAAAGATTTTGAGCTTGCCGATGCGTTACGGGGGAAACTTCAAGAAAGAGATTTGATTTAAGATGCTTAAACTGAAGCAACACCCCATCTTAGTCCTGCAAGTATTATCTTTTACCATCATGGGGGCTGCTGGGACATTTATGAATTTTATGAACCTTTATTTAGAGGAAGTAATCGGGTTAACAGGGTCTCAAATTGGCACCGTGCCAATGGTAAGTTTGATTCCTGTGATTCTACTTACGCCTCTTTTTGGTTACATTGGGGATAAAACCGGCAAGCACGTTTTGATGATTCGGCTTGCCTTTTTTACGACGGCTTTAACCTTTTACCTTTACTCTCTTTCTAATCGGTTCTTGGTGATTTTAGTAGTTGCTGCGTTATTTGAAGCGTCACGCGCTTTAATTCCTGCCTTTCTTGACCTGATTACAACGGATCAATGTGAAAAAGCAGGTTACGATTTTGGGAAGGTGCGCGTGCTTGCCTCTTATGGTTTTTTGTCGGTAACGATGCTGGTAGGTTTTTTGATCGATGACGTTCAGTTCACGTTATTTGGTCGTTCTTTCGCTTTTGAAAGTTTGTTAAGCATTCGAACGGCCGTTTTTGGTACGTTTATCATTTTAATGCTGACCTCTCTCGTTTTTTCTTTTTTCTTACCCGGTGGTGAAGGTAAAAAGAAAGAAGTCGACGCTCAGAAAAGTCGATTCAATCGTAACGATGTGAAGGAGTTACTTTCAAATAAGCAATACCGCTTCATGGTTCTTTTTGTTATTTTGAGTTTGATTGCTTTTGAAACGGCTAAAACTTTTTTTGCCAACCATTTGGTGATCGGTCTTGGTGCACCGCGAAGCATTGTTAGTTGGATGACCCTTATTATGGTAGGACCTGAGTTAATCATGCTTCCTTTGGGTAGTAAGGTGATCAGAAAGTTTGGCTTTAAAAACTGGTACGTCCTCACCATGGTGACGATGATTATCCGAATGGTTGTTTATTCTATAACGAGTAATGTGTTTGTTTTTGCTATGGCTGGTGTGGTTCATAGCATCGGGATCACAACTCACATTGCTGGTAACATTATCTTTGTTCGCAAGGTCGTGCCGGCAAAGGTTTTAGGTTTGGCTTTTACCATTATGACGTCGACGTGGGCGCTAAGCCGTGCGGTTTTAAGCTTGATTTATGGAACGTTGTACGAATGGTTTGATGGTTTTGCCGTCTTTCGAGCAGCAACAATGCTGTTAGTTTTGGGATTGATTTTAGTATTAAAAAGCGATTGTTTGAAAGAAGTGGGGGATGAAATTACATCACAAACTTGATAAGCGCGGTTAGATGCGTTATAATAATAGAATTGCACAACGGTATTGTGTACAACTGAAATCGATTTGGTAATTTGGGAGTGAAGAAAATGGCAGAGAACAGTCAACATTTAACAGAAGAGGGGATTAAGAAGTTCCAAGAGGAGCTGGATTTCTTATCTCAAGTGAAGATGGAAGAAATCAAAGAAAAGCTTCAAGAAGCACGTGCACAAGGGGATTTGTCGGAGAATGCGGAATACGATGCGGCCCGTGAAGAGCAAGCCATTACTTTTGAGCGCATTCAAGAGCTTCAATACATTTTAAAAAATGCAGTTGTTATTGAATCTGAAGGTGGCGACACGGTTCAAATTGGGTCGACGGTGACCTTTACTGTAAAAGGCGATAAAACACAGAAAAGCTTTAAGATCGTGGGTAGTGCAGAAGCGGATCCGTTTGATGGTAAGATTTCCAATGAATCACCAGTGGCTGTTGCTTTACTTGGGCGTCGTGTTGGTGATGTAGGACAAGTGACCTTACCGGACGGAATAACAGAAGCTGAAATTGTAGAAATTGTTTAGTTTGAAACGTTGGCCAAGTTCTTAAATGGGAATTTGGTTTTTTTAATTTGCATTGGAAAGTAGGTTGAGATAAATGATCGGAATTATCGGTGCCATGGAAGAAGAAGTGGTGATTTTAAGGAACCTAATTACAAACCCCAAGAAGTTTAAGTTTTCTAACATGGAGTTTGTTCAAGGAACCCTTTTTGGAAAAGAGGCTGTCTTGGTTAAGAGTGGGATTGGTAAGGTGAACGCTGCTATGACAGCGACGTTGTTGTTGGAAAAGTTTGAGATTACTGACGTGATTAACACGGGTTCTGCTGGTGGAATTAAGGAAGATGCCGAAGTAGGAGACGTGGTCGTTAGTGAATCGGTAGCGTATCATGATGTGGATGTGACCGGATTTGGTTATGAAATGGGGCAAGTACCTGGGTTGCCGGATGTGTTTCATTCAGATAAGGGGTTACTGGAAAAAGTGGAGCGGGCATTGGAGAAAACGGGAGTTCGTCATTTTAAAGGTCAAGTCGTTACAGGAGATATCTTTATTCATCGGCCAGAACAAATGGATCGGATCAAGGTGGACTTTCCAGAGGCTGTTGCGTTGGAAATGGAAGCAGCTGCCATTGCTCACGTTTGTCACATACAAGAAATTCCTTTTGTCGTCGTTCGTGCCTTATCGGACATTGCAGGTAAGAAGTCTGAGGTCTCCTTTGAGGAATTTTTACCGAAGGCAGCAGAGGCTTCCTCTCAGATGGTATCTGAGTTGATGAAAGGATTTTCTGGATGGTGTCGGAGTTAGTGAAGGGGATATAAAAAAAGGAGCTTAGGCTCCTTTTGTTTTGCTGTTATTTAAAGTATTCTCTCAGCTCATTGATGTTGCTTGTTTTGGCTAATGCGAGCATCAAGCAGATGCGTGCTTTTTGACCGTTGAGGTTACTAGCAAAGATGACACCTAAGTTTTTTAAGGTCAACCCGCCACCAGAGTAGCCGTAAGACGGTAAGACGCGACCAAGGAGATTTCTAGAAACTAAAACAACTGGGATATCGCTTTTGATGGCTTTTTCAATTCCCGGCAGCATGCCAGGTGGGACATTGCCACGTCCCATGGCTTCGATAACGATCCCTTTCACTTTGGACTCGACTAAGAAGTCCAAAACTTTGGAGTCCATGCCTGCAGCTGTTTTTAGCAAAGCCACATCTGATTCGACATGGTCAACCGGAATAGAAACTGGTTCGAAGGTTTGTTTACGGTAGTAAATCACATCGTTGGAATCTACAATCCCAAGAGGTCCCAATCCCGGTGATTTAAAGGTATCCAAGGCCATGGTATGGGTCTTGGTTACTTCGCAGGCAGCATGGATGTCGTCGTTTAGAACAACGAGAACGCCACGGTTATGGGAATCTTGATCCATGGCCGTTAAAATCGCCGAAGCCAAGTTACTTGGACCATCGTAACCTAGCTCTGAAGCATTGCGCATAGAACCTGTGATAACGACAGGCTTTTTAACATCTAGACTCAAACTTAATAAATAAGCTGTTTCTTCAAGATTATCGGTTCCGTGTGTGATGACCACACCATCGATGTCTTCCTGGTTTATTTTTTCTTGGATCACTAATTTGAGGTCCATCATTTTTTCTGGTGTCATGTGAGGACCTGGAATGGCTGAAAAATCGATCAGTTCTAAATCGACCACTTCTTTAATGTTTTTAACGAGGGACATAATGTCTTCACTAGAAAGGGAAGGAGAGGCTGCTTTTGTGTCCTCATTGATGGTCATTGAAATGGTTCCACCTGTAAAAATCACGGCAATTTTTCGTCTCATATTAAACAGCTCCTAAGTTATATTCTGCCCTTTCATTATAACAATTTTTCAACCAAAAATACAAGCAAAAGCATGAGCGCTTCTTGAAAAGATCAATTTTTCTACAAAAAGCGGCTTTAATGTTGTCAAAACAACACAATTGGTAGTATAATGTAGGTTGTGATATAGGTTGCTAGAAAGTAGCAATGGAGGTTTACATGGAAAAGTTTGCAAGGTTCATTGTACGAACAAGAAATTTATTGTTTATGCTACTATTGCTTTTTGCGATTGCTGGTGTGCATTTAGCTGGAGGGGTCGTCGTCAACACGGACATGACCGAGCTCCTTCCTGATGATTCACAAGTTAGATCTGGAATCTTAATTATGGAAGATGAGTTTGGTGATAACAACACCGCGAATTTACAGGTGATGTTTGAAGGCTTAGAAGATAACGATGAGCGTCAAGAAATCTATGAGCAGTTAAACGAGATCGAGAACGTTGCACTGGTTGTTTTTGATGCTGAGAGCGAAGCCCATGTGTTAGAGGAGTTCACCCTTTATACCATCGTTCTAGAACAAGGGATGACCCGTGACGATGAACGCGTATTGGTTCGAGCCATTCAAGAGGCATTTTATGAGTTTGACATTGACTTAAGTGGCCAAATTGCAGGCGTTTACATTGAGTTAAACATGATGTTAATCACGGTTCCAACCGTTATTATTTTGACGATGATTCTATTCTTTATGTGTCGCTCTTGGTTTGAGCCCATTATTTTCTTCATCAACATTGGGATTGCCCTTTTAATCAACATGGGAACCAATGTGATATTTGATAGTATTTCAGACATTACACAAATGATTGCGGGATTATTACAAGTCGTTCTTTCCATGGACTATTCCATTATTTTCTTAAACCGTTACCGTCAAGAAAAAGAGAAAATGCCGGTAGGTGGAAACCGCAAGATTGCCATGAAAAATGCGATTAAAAACAGCTTCAGTACCATTTCAGGTATTTCCTTTACCACCATTGTGGGAATGTTGATGCTAGCCTTTATGACGTTTGCTATCGGTGCTGACATTGGCTTCGTTATTGCTAAAGGTGTTTTTGCTAGTTTAGTCTGCGTCTTTGGTGTGATGCCATCGTTAATTTTGCGTTGTGAAAAGTTAATTGAAAAAACAGAAAAGCCTGTTTTAAAGTTGAACATGAGCGGGGTTGGTCGTTTAGGCCATAAAGCAAGGTATGTGGTTGGCGTCTTTTTCGTGTTATTGTTTGCCGGTGCCTTTTTCCTTCAAAATCAGATTGTTATTACGTATGCAGAGGTTGATTACGATCCAGTTCATCAGGTGTTCGATTTAGATAATCGGTTTATCATCCTGTACGACAATGCAGACGAGGCCAACATGGCTGACTTTGTTTCTGCTTTTGAAGAGGTCGACGATGTGATCAGCATTATGGCTTATAGCAATATGCTCGGTATGGGACTCAGCGAAGAAGAGTTAGTAGGGATGCTAGAACAAGAGATGGAAATGGATCCGGAGATGGCACCGATGTTCGTCAATCTAGTATTTATGAATTATTTTGAGGTGGATCCACCGGAAGTAACCATCAATGACTTTTCAGCTTTCCTTCAATGGCAATTACCACAAGTACCAATGTTTGCTGATGTCATGTCACCAGAAGACTTGCAAGCTTTGAACTATGCTAGCTGGCAAGTTGATCACTATACCTTCCATTATGTTCCACAGAATGCTGAATATTTTGCTGGGCTGTGGCAGATGGATCCAGAATTAGTGACGCAATTACTATATGTATTTGGCCTCTTCCAGCAACAAGCTGCCGCTGAGCAAGCCGCTTTACAGGCACAGAACCCATATGGACAGTACGGGTATCCTGCTGACGGTGAAGAATCAGATGAGAACGGGGAGGACGAAGTTGACGACGGAGAAGAAGTAGGGCAAACGATGACCCTTCGCAGCTTTATTAACTACTTAGTGGATGACATGGCAGAGATTGAATTGTTTACACCTTTCTTTACGGAAGAAGTATTAGAGGAATTAGAAGAGATTGACTCGCAATTAAGTGAGGGAGCTGAGTTGTTTGTTGCTGAAAACTACTCGCGTCTCATCATTACGACAACTGTCCCTTTTGAAACGGATGAAACCTTTATCTTTATGGATCACATGATGGCACAGTTAGAGTATTATTTAGAAGGTGACTTCTATGTGGTTGGAACGTCAGCCCTGCCTCATGAAATGAGACAGACTTTCCCAGATGAGCATCGTTTGATTACGAGTTTAACGATGATTGCCTTCTTTGTTGTCGCGGCCATATCTTTTAGATCCATTGCAGTTTCTGCTATTTTAGCGATTGTGATTCAAGCGTCTGTGTTCGTTACCATGGGAGTGACTTATTTCCAAGATGGCGGCATTATGTTTATTCCTTTGATCATTGCGCAAGTTCTTCTAAAGAGCCTTGTCATTGACTACGGAATTCTTTACACAGCGAACTACATTGAAGCAAGAAAAGAGCACGGGGTAAAAGATGCCATGATTGCTGCGCTAAATAACTCGATCCACATCATTTTAACCTCTGGGTTAATCGTGGTCTTGGTTACCTTTGTCGTTGGACTTCTCTTTAGAGACGTCAACGCGGCGATTGCTGATATTTTACTCCTGATCGCTCAAGGATCTTTCGTCGGGATTATGATCTCCGTCTTTATCCTGCCAAGTTTAGTGGCCATCTTTGACCGCTTTGTTATTAAGGCGAAGGCCAAGGTGCATTAAAACGATACTTTTTGATCAATGGATCTTCTCAGGTAAGAGAGGGTCCATTTTTGGTTGTAAAAATAGTCAAAAAAATTCCCTCCATTTGGAAGGAATTTTATTTCTGTCTTTCGCGATCTCGCTCTAAAACCTTTTTCAAGTAGCTACCGGTATAACTATCTTTAACCTCAGCAATGTCTTCTGGCGTTCCTTGAGCGATGATCATTCCACCACCACTACCGCCCTCAGGGCCAAGATCCACGACGTGGTCAGCCATTTTAATGACGTCTAAGTTGTGTTCGATAATGATCACGGTTGCACCATCGGCTACCATGCGGTCAATGACCTTCAAGAATCGTTTCACATCGTCCACATGTAGGCCGGTGGTCGGCTCATCTAAAATGTAAATGGACGTGTCGGTGATTTTACGATGGAGTTCCGCAGCTAGTTTGACCCGTTGTGCTTCTCCACCTGATAAAGTTGAAGCCGATTGTCCCAGTTGAATGTAATCAAGTCCAACGTCAACAAGAATTTGTAGCTTACGGGCAATCTTCGGATGATTTTGGAAGAAATCCAATGCTTCGGCGGCGGTCATTTTTAAGATCTCAGCAATGTTCTTATCTTTGTACTTCACTTCCAGTGTTTCTTTGTTATAACGTGTACCATGACATTCTTCACATTCCACGTAAACATCTGGTAAGAAGTGCATTTCAATCTTGATCACACCGTCACCGCTACAGGCAGAACAGCGTCCGCCCTTGACGTTGAAGGAGAAGCGTCCTTTTAGGTAACCACGCATCTTTGCTTCATTGGTCGCAGCAAATAAGTCACGGATGTCATCGAAGACACCGGTGTAGGTCGCAGGATTAGATCGTGGCGTTCGTCCGATTGGCGATTGATCGATGTCGATGATACGCTCCACGTATTCTAAACCAGATACTGATTTGTGGGCACCTGGCTTGGACTTCGTTTTGTATAATTTTGAGGCAATGGCTAAGTAGAGGACTTGATTGATCAAGGTGGACTTGCCTGAACCGGAGACCCCACTGATGACGTTTAGAACGCCCATTGGCAATTTTAAGTCCACGTTTTTTAAATTATTTTCAGTGGCGCCAACCACTTCGACAAAATTTCCGTTGCCGGTGCGGCGCACCTGAGGTAAGAAGATTTGCTCTTTACCTGCTAAATACCTACCAGTAATCGAATGATCATCGGCAGTGACTTCCTCTGGCGTTCCTTGAGAGACAATCTCGCCACCGTGGACGCCTGCTCGCGGGCCAATGTCAATCAAGTGATCGCAAGCGAGCATCGTATCTTCGTCGTGTTCAACGACGATCAAGGTGTTACCAAGATCTCGCATGGATTTCAACGTTTCGATCAGGCGCTCATTGTCTCGCTGATGCAACCCAATCGACGGCTCATCTAGGACGTATAAGACACCAGATAAACGGGAGCCAATCTGAGTGGCCAAACGAATCCGTTGCGATTCACCACCAGATAACGTCCCTGCTGCCCGGTCAAGGGTTAAATACTCCAAGCCAACGTTGATCAAGAAGGACAATCGTTCCTTAATTTCTTTTAACACCAGATTAGCAATCATCGCTTCCTTCTCATTTAACACTAGGTTGTCAGTAGCCACTGCTGCCTCTTTAATGGACATGCTGGTGTAATTAGAAATGTTTTGGCCATTAATCAGGACGGAACGAGCCGCTAAAGATAAGCGAGTTCCGTGACATTCGCGACAAAGGCGTTCTGACATCATGGACTCGATCCAGTCTCTAATATAGGAAGAGGTTGTTTCCAAATGACGACGCTCCAAATTACCAATGACACCCTCGTAATAGTCGATTTTCTCGTGAGAATGACCCGATTCCGATGTAATCTGGAAGAGGATTTCGTCGTCGCTTCCGTAAAGGATCGTATCTCGTTCTGACTCGGTCAATTGATTAAAGGGCTTGTATAAGTCAATGTTGTAGTGGCGACAAACCGTATCAAGCATTTTTCGTTGATAAGCGACGGCGTTGTCCCAACCTTTAATGGCACCGTTAGCAATGGAAAGGTTAGGGTTTTGGATGAGGCGGTCGATGTCGATTTCTTTTTCCACACCAAGGCCGCTACAAGATCCACAGGCACCAAAAGGAGAGTTAAAAGAAAACATCCGTGGCTGTAATTTCCCAACAGAGAAGTCACAATGTGGACAGGCGAAATGTTCACTAAAAACCAATTCTTCGTCATCGATGAGTACGATGACCTTTCCTTCACCTAATTTTAAAGACGTTTCGATGGAATCCGACAGTCGGGAGCGAATCCCATCCTTAATCGCAATGCGGTCAACAATGGCTTCAATGCTATGTTTTTTGTTTTTCTCTAAGGTCGGCACTTCGTCCAGATCGTACGTTTCTTTGTTAACACGGACACGAACGAAGCCGTCGTTTTTGAGTTGTTCGAATACTTTAACGTGGGTTCCTTTGGCACCACTAACCACCGGTGCTAAAATTTGCATCTTCGTTCGTTCAGGGTAGGCCAGTAGACGGTCGACCATGGCCGTCGCAGAGGTCGCCTTGATTTCCTCCCCATGAGTGGGGCAGACCGGGCGTCCGATCCGTGCAAACAATAGTCGCAAGTAATCGTAGATTTCAGTGACGGTTCCAACGGTAGAACGTGGGTTCCGGTTGGTCGTCTTTTGATCAATGGAAATAGCAGGGGATAGGCCTTCAATAGAGTCCACATCTGGCTTTTCCATGTTACCTAAAAACTGGCGAGCATAAGCCGATAAACTTTCCACGTAGCGGCGTTGCCCTTCTTTATAGATGGTTTCGAACGCTAAAGAGGACTTCCCAGATCCGGAAAGTCCTGTCATAACTACGAACTTGTTACGTGGGATGGTGATGTCAATGTTTTTAAGGTTTTGCTCACGGGCACCCTTTACGATAATTTTGTCATTCATGGTGTTGCTCCTTACTTAATCAATATGTGTCTATTATTATGCCCCTTTGAGTTTAATAAGATGAATATAGCACATTAAATATGACAACAGTGTGTCAAGTTTGTGATTTTTAGGGACGTCGTGCGAGAAAGTTGAAATCATATAGATGTTCACTTCACAATCTATGTTCGTGAAGTTCCCTTGTATAAGTGAGATCACCTAATCACTGCGTTCTTAGGATCTCACTTTAATAGCTGGGTGGCCTGCCATCAGTTTTTTGATGCCGTGCTCAGCACTAAAGGCAATGGTGACGGTTTTGCCGTCGGATGCGACCACGACGCCCTCTCCCCATGTGTCGTGACTTACTTTGTCACCGCTGTTAAAAGCGTTATCATTACTCAGGCTAACGGATGACACTTTTGGTGCGTTGACCACTTTTTTGGTTTTGACAGGTAAGGCTGATGGTTTGTTGTATCCACTTGAAAAGGAGCCGACTTTGTTATCTTGAGCATCGAGGCGCTCGTCTTTAATTTCTCCAAGGAACCTGGACGCTTTGTTGTAATTTTGATGCCCCAGGTGCATGCGTGATTTTGCATGGGTCAAATAGAGCTGTCTTTTGGCACGGGTAATGGCCACGTAAGCAAGGCGTCGTTCTTCTTCTACGGCTTTAGGCCCTTCTTCGATGGCAGCATGGAGTGGGAAAAGTCCTTCTTCAAATCCAACGAGGAAGACTGTGTCAAACTCTAACCCTTTGGCAGAGTGGATGGTCATTAAGGTGACTTTTTCTCCTTCTTTATCTGCATCGGTGACATCGGTTTGTAGGGCAATGTCGGTGAGTAAGATTTCTAATTTTTGATGGGTGGTCATGTCTTCAACGGACGTTTCCATCTCCTCTAATTCAATGATGCCAGCCAGTTGATCTTTCTCAAAAGAAGTAGCCATGGTTTTGAATTCCTCTAAGTTTTCTAGGCGACTTCTAGATTCGATGGTTGCCTCTGCTTTTAGGGAAGAGGCGTAGTCGGTTTCTTCCAAAACGAGATCGATGAACTCACAAAGAGGGAGTTGATTCATCTTTTCTTGCAGATCGGTGATGATGCGCTGGAAATGAAGTAGTTTACCAGCGATTCCGCCTTGAGATTGCTTGGCAAGGTAAGGCAAAACCTCTAATTTTGAAAGGTTCATTTCTAAAGCCATGGCGGTCAATTTTCCAATGGTTGTCCGACCGATGCCACGAGCTGGCACGTTGACGATGCGATCGAAGGAAAAATCGTCGTTTGAATTGGTAATCAGGCGTAAAAAGGCGACCAAGTCTTTGATTTCTTGCCTTTTAAAATAGGAGAGGCCACCGACCAATCGGTAAGGGATATTTTCTTTCATAAAGTGCTGCTCAAATAAGCGTGATTGGGAGTTGGTGCGGTATAAAATAACGATGTCATCGTGAGAAGTTCCGGCATTGACAAGGTGTTTAATTTTTGACGCCACGTATTCCACTTCACTACCAGCACTGAAGTTTTGTTTCGTACCAATTTTTGGTCCCTCGCCTAGTTCTGAGAAGAGATGTTTTTCGTAGCCAACGGGATTATGACTGATCACATCGTTGGCTGCGTCAAGAATGTTTTGGGTGGAGCGGTAGTTTTGTTCTAGCTTAATGACCGTCGCATCGTCGTAGTCTTTTTCAAAGTTGAGGATGTTGGTTATATCGGCACCACGCCAACTATAGATGGATTGATCTGAATCGCCAACCACGCAAACGTTTCGGTGGTTACCTGCCAGTAGTTTAACAAGCTGGTATTGGGTGTGGTTCGTATCTTGATATTCGTCCACGTGAATGTATTGGAATTTTTGTTGATAGTATTCTAATACGTCAGGGTGCTGTTTAAATAATTGAACGGTCAACATGAGTAAATCATCAAAGTCTAGGCGATTATGACTTTTAAGGGTGGTTTGGTAGTTTGCATAGACGCGCCTAAGAGAGTCAGCTATAAACTGCTCAGCGGTTATATCGTTTGGCATTAAGAGTTCATTTTTTGCTTCCGAAATCCGTGCTAAAAAATATTTGGGAGGCATTTTTTTGGGATCCATGTTAAGGTCTTTTAAAATTTGTTTTAGAAGTGAAAGCTGGTCGGCATCGTCTAAAATAGCAAAGTTTTTATCGTAACCTAAGCGGTCGATGTGGCGTCTTAAAATCGACACACACATGGAGTGAAAGGTTGAGATCCAAACGTTCCCACCCTCAGACGTTAAGGTGTTTGTCCGTTCTTTCATTTCACGGGCTGCTTTGTTCGTAAAGGTAATGGCAAGAATGTTCCATGGTGCGACCTTCATTTCTTCAATTAAATAAGCAATCCGATGGGTGACCACACGGGTTTTCCCACTTCCTGCTCCGGCCAAAATCAAAAGTGGTCCATCCGTTTGCTGAATGGCTTGTTGCTGACGTTCGTTCATATGTTGCAGTAAAGGATTCATCATTTAAAAGCTCCTTTTGACGAAAAGATAACTTTTATTGTACCATTTTTTGACCTCTATTGTCACCATTTCTGTTAAAATCTGTGGAATGACATGAACCGTTGGTCAAAACAAAGGGGTCATTTGGATTTTTTAAATGAAACCTTTTGTCATGATTGTTGCGGGTTTCGCATAGAATTTTCATGTGGCAATTAGTGTAAGGGGGGCTAGGAATGGAAGTATTAAAAGTATCATCGAAATCAAATCCAAATTCAGTTGCAGGCGCACTTGCAAACACATTTCGTGAGCGAGGCATCGTTGAAATTCAAGCCATTGGTGCAGGTGCACTCAATCAAGCGGTTAAAGCGATTGCTATCGCAAGAGGTTATGTGGCACCGACAGGGAAAGATTTAATTTGCGTACCTGCTTTTGCGGACATCTACATTGACGGATTTGAACGGACAGCCATTAAGCTGATCGTGGAAGCGCGCTACTAATAAAAATAGAAATTTTCGACGAATCTTAATGGGCAGAATGTTTGAATTTTGCCCATTTTTGTGCTACACTGAAAATTGTTTTGATTGATAAAAGAGAAAAGAGTGATGTCCTATGAACCGCCGTGCTACAAGAGGCCTGATTGTACAGACGTTGTACCATATGGAAGTTGGAATAAGTGAGAAAGAAGACGCTGTTTTTAACATGGAAGCATTTGTCGACCATTTAAAAGAGAAAGCCTTAAGTACTTCAGAGATAAATCTATCTGAAGCGGTTATCGAAGAGGCATTTACCATGGACGATTATTACCTGAGGGCCGTTGATGGTGTGATGGCTAATTTGGAAGAAATCGATCAGCTGATTGTTGATCACATCGAAGGGTGGTCCATCAACCGCTTGAACAAAGTAGACAAAGCCATTTTGAGGTTAGCCGTTTACGAAATGATGCACGACGTGGCAGACGTCAAGATTATCATTAACGAAGCCATTGAATTAACAAAAAATTTCACCGATACAGGCGATAAAAAGTCACCAAGTTTTAACAATAAGCTACTTGATAAGATTAGTCAAAAATTGCAAAAAAAGTAGGGATGATCGATGCATAATCAGGAACAACAAAGTCCCCTAAGCGTCACAGCCTTAACGAAGTACCTGAAGCTGAAATTTGACGTGGATACCAACTTACAGAAATTATGGCTCAAAGGTGAAGTCTCAAACTTTAAGCGGCATTCTCGTGGTCATTTTTACTTCACGTTGAAAGACGAGAAGACACAAATTAGTGCCGTTATGTTTGCCAACGTAGCGAAAGGTGTCAAATTTGAGCCGACCAATGGGATGCAAGTCATTGTGACTGGTAGCATCTCTTTATATGAGCCATCTGGAACTTACTCCATTCACGTCACAAAGATGACGGAAGATGGCGTTGGGAATTTGCACGTGGCTTTTAATCAGCTAAAAGAGAAATTAAAGGCACAGGGACTTTTTAACCAACAACATAAAAAGTCCTTGCCGAAAATGCCACGTGCTGTCGCCCTCATTACTTCACCGACAGGGGCTGCGGTTCGCGACATGATCACCACCATTAAAAGGCGTTCTCCTAACGTGAAGATTTACCTTTATCCGGCGTTGGTTCAGGGAGATTCAGCGGCGGCGGATGTGGTGAAGAAAATAGAGCAAGTCAATGCCGAAGGCCTTGTAGATGTCATGATCGTTGGCCGTGGGGGAGGCTCCATCGAAGATTTATGGGCTTTTAATGAGGAAATCGTCGCTGAGGCGATTTTCCAGTCGCAGATCCCGATTATCTCGGCAGTTGGCCATGAAACAGATTTTACCATTGCTGACTTTGTTGCAGACATGCGAGCACCGACGCCGACCGCTGCAGCGGAAATGGTAGCACCCAATGTGGTGGATGTGGTGACGCACTTAAATCAGTTGTCGACCCGCTTGAATCAAGGGCTAAAGGCGCAGATCAACTTTAAAGAAGCCACTTTAAACCGACTGAGCCATCATTACATCATGAAAAATCCGCGGGCGCTGTTTGAGAGCCGAATGCTCACCCTTTCTCAGTTAGAAAAAAGTTTGGGATATGCTCTAAATGAGCAGGTCGTTCAAAACAGGCAGCATTTAGAACGCTTAGATGGGAGCTTAAGCGAGCGGGTTCAGCAAAACCTAGTGCAAACGAAAAATCAGTACACCGTTATGTTAACCAAGTTAGAAATGTTAAATCCGTTAGCGGTGTTAAAAAAAGGTTACTCCGTCGTAACCGACGAAACGGGTAATGCCGTGAAAAGTGTTCAAGACTTGACCGTAGGAAAAGAAATTGTCGGCCGCTTAAATCAAGGCCAGTTTAAAGCTAAAGTAACAGAAATTGTTGATGGAGTAGGTGAGTAAACATGGCAGATAAAAAAGAGATTAAATTTGATGAAGCTCTGATGCAACTGGAAGAAATCATTCGTAAACTCGAAGCAGGAAGCTTGCCTCTTGAAGAGGCCATTGAACTGTATAAACAAGGGATGACCCTTTCAACAACGTGTCATACGAAACTTCAAAAAATTGAAGAAGAAGTGGTTAAGCTCGTTGATGCAGCAGGTAAGGTTAGTGACTTTGAAGGGGATCCATCATGACGCTTCTTCATGCTCATATAAAGGAATTACAACAAGAAGTCGATGTGGCCATGACGGCCCATCAATATGGAAGCAAGCATACCGTATCAGAGGCCATGAGTTATTCCATTGAAAACGGTGGCAAGAGATTGCGTCCGGTTTTATTGCTCATGCTTTTAGAAGCATTCGGGGTGCCAAAAGAAAAAGGGATGGCTACTGCCGTTGCTCTCGAAATGATTCATACCTATTCACTCATTCACGACGACTTGCCAGCGATGGACGACGACGACCTCAGGCGTGGGGTACCAACCAATCATAACGTATATGGAGAAGCCGTGGCGATTTTAGCTGGAGACGGATTATTAACCGATGCTTTTAATGTATTGGCTAACGATGAAAATTTGGATGTCGCCATGCGCTTAAAGTTAGTCAGACTTCTATCGGCTGCTGCTGGTTCGACAGGGATGATCGAAGGTCAGCTTTTTGATATGGAAGCTGAGGAGCGCTCCATTAGTTTGAATGAGTTAAAACAGCTCCATCAATTGAAAACAGGGAAATTAATTGAATTTGCTTGCTTGGCTGCTGGTTTTATTGCTGAACCAACCGGGAAGTACATTCATCGTTTGCGCTGGTTTTCTACCCATTTAGGGCTTGCTTTTCAAATTCAAGACGATATTTTAGACGTTGAAGGAGAGGCAGAGAAAATCGGCAAGCCAGTGGGAAGCGATGTAGAAAATGGGAAATCAACCTACGTTTCATTGCTGGGGCTTGACGGTGCAAAAGAAATGCTTCAGATTGAAATTAATAAGGCCTTAGAAGAACTAGATGCTCTTCCAGGGGAGATGGCTATGTTAAAAGAATTGACGCTCTATGTGGCAAATCGAGACAAATAATAAAGCCTAAAAATTAGGTAGAGGAAGCAAAGTTTACATGAGACTAACCGTGTAAGGAAAGAGGGCCCTAATCATGAAAAAAATGAACATTAAAGACATTGAAAATCCAGAATTTATCAAAGACATGTCAACGAAAGAGCTGGAAGTGTTGTGTGGCGATCTCCGAAAGTTTTTACTGGAGTCCATTTCAAAGACAGGAGGCCATTTATCTTCTAATTTGGGTGTAGTCGAATTAACGGTTGCGATGCATAAGGTGTTTAACTCACCGATAGACAAGCTTGTTTGGGATGTGGGGCATCAAGCGTACATTCATAAAATTTTGACGGGACGTGCTGGACGTTTTGATACGTTGCGTCAGTTTGGTGGTTTGAGTGGTTTTCCCGATCCGTTGGAATCGGAGCACGACGCCTTTATTTCTGGACATTCGTCCACATCGATTTCAGCGGCCGTTGGGATGACTTATGCCCGCGACTTTAATCAGGACGATTACGAAGTGGTAGCGGTCATTGGAGATGGTTCTCTCACGGGCGGGCTTGCTTACGAGGCGTTGAATCACATTGGGAATGTGAAGAAGAAGCTGATCGTTATTTTGAACGATAACGAGATGTCTATTTCACCTAACGTCGGCTTTATGTCAACGATTTTTACGAATTTTAGACGAAACAACGCGTATATCAACACGGAACGTCAACTACGAAAGACGCTGGGAACGGAAAATGTGGTTGGGCGATTTATGCGACGTGTGAAATCGAATTTAAAGCACATGTTTTTAAGTGAATTGCAACCCTATGAAGCCATGGGATTCAAGTATTTTGGACCGATTAACGGTCACAACATGAGCGATTTGGTTCGTAGTTTGGAGTATGCTAAAAAAGTTGATAAACCAATCATTGTTCACGTGAAGACCATGAAAGGAAAAGGTTACGATCCTGCTGAGTGCGATACGGATGGTTCTTGGCATGGTGTAAGTCCATTCGATTTGGAAGCTGAAGGCGGTGTGGTTAAGCCATCGTCACCAACCATTTCATGGAGTCATCACATGTGTCGTGGTCTTGTGGAATTAACCCATCACGATAACCGCGTGTCGGTTATTACGCCAGCCATGATTCATGGGTCGGCTTTATACGATTATTTAGCGACCTATCCGGATCGTCTGATTGACGTCGGAATTGCAGAAGGTCATGCGGTAACCATGGCAGCAGGAATGGCTTCCCGAGGAATGAAGCCTTTTGTTTCCATCTACTCGACCTTTATTCAGCGTGCCTACGATCAAATCGGGCACGACGTGTGTTTGCCTAACCTGAATGTGGTTTTTGGTATCGATCGCTCTGGTGTGACAGGAGCCGATGGGAAGACCCATCAAGGAATTTATGACATTGCCATGTTAAGGCCGTTTCCTAACATAACCATTATGATGCCTCGTAACGAAGAGGAAGCCTTTGACATGCTATATACGGCTTATCAAATCAACGGCCCGGTAGCCATTCGCTATCCCCGTGGTAACGTACCGAAGATCGCAGCTAAATACAGCGAATGGAAAGAGATCACAGTGGGGAAATGGGAATTCCTAAAAAGTGGAAAAGATCTGATTGTTCTTTCTTTTGGGCCGACCCTTGAGAAGCTAGTCGCCTTGTCGGAACAGTTGATGGAGGAACATCAACTTGATGTGGGGATAATTAATGCTAGGTACATTAAACCACTGGATACGGAAGTGTTAGATGTGCTAGCAGATATGAAGGTTCCGATCTTAGTTTACGAAGAAGCTTCTTTAACTTGTGGTTTAGGAAGTGCCGTACTAGAGTATTATAACAAGACGTGCCAGCCAGCTAATGTGGTCCGAATGGGGTTGCCTGAAGTTGCTATTGAGCATGGAGACGTTGATCTCGTCTTAAAATCGTTGAATCTATCGATCGACGACGTTAAAGAAGAAATTTTGAAAATGCTCGGTAAGGGAGGCGGGGGCGATGAGTAAAGAGCGGCAATGAGTTCAATTCGCAAGAATTGAGATACGATTGCCGACCTCACAGCTTCCTCACTCCAAGAGCACTTGTAAGTCTATATCGTTCATTTTTCACGAAGACTTAAGGGCGCATGACGTAGGAGTGATTGGAAGCCACGACGTCTAATTAGAAAGGATGTAGGAAGGGATCATGCAGAAAGAAAGATTAGACGTCTTGCTCACTACCCTTGGCTTTGCAGGTTCTAGGGAAGCTGCGAAGCGAGCCATTATGGCAGGAATCGTTTTAGTTAACGATGAGCCGGTTGATAAAGCGGGAACCAAAGTGGCAGTGGATGCCGAGATTCGGATCAAAGGAAAGGCCATGCCTTATGTCAGTCGTGGTGGTTACAAACTAGAGAAAGCCATTGAGGCTTTTGATTTGAATTTGAGCGACCAGGTTATCATTGACGTTGGTGCTTCAACCGGTGGATTTACCGATTGTGCTTTGCAAAACGGAGCGATGTTTTCCTATGCGGTGGACGTTGGTAGTAACCAGTTGGCTTGGAAGCTACGAAGTGACGACCGGGTCTTAAGCATGGAGCGAACGAACTTTCGTCACATGAAAAAAGAAGACTTAAAACATGGCTTACCGACTTTCGCATGCATGGACGTCTCCTTTATTTCCATCAAATTATTATTGCCGGTACTGAAGGGGATCCTACCACCGGACGGTGAGATCGTTGCTTTGATCAAACCTCAGTTTGAAGCGGGACGTGATGCCGTTGGTAAAAAGGGCATTGTTAAAGACAAGAAAATTCATCGACAGGTCATCTGCGACATCGCCGACTTTGTCAGGGAGTTAGGTTTCGTCCCACTAGGTTTGACCTACTCACCGATTAAAGGTGGAGAAGGGAACATCGAATTTTTGATATACCTAGCGAATACCGGCAAAGATGTGGTGACCGAACAGATGATCGATGACGTGATAGAAGAGGCACATAAAAGCACGTAGATCGTGCTTTTTTTGACCGCTTAATTAAATTCACTGCAAGGCGGAGTTGGGGAAATTTTCAAGTGAAATGCGTCTGATTATACCGAAAAGTCCCCTTAATTTTCTGGAATGGGTAAAAAAGGGGATTTATTTAGTCTAAGGAGGTCTGGATTGTCGACAAAGTCCCCTATTTTCGATATTTTCATCTGAATCAGGGATTTTTGTGAGCAAAACATATGAAATGACACACAAAAGTCCCCTTAAATTTAAATAATTTTTAAAATAGGGGACTTTGTGATAGAATAGAGTCAAGTTTATTAAAATGAGGTGCTCATAATGAAAAGGATAGAATCCGAACTCAATAAAGTTAGAAAGCTCTTGAAAACCATCGATGAAGAATTTAAAAAATCACCACCTGGCACATTGAAGAAAAGAGTTAATCAGAGAGGAACGTTTTATTTTCACTGGCTTAGTGGCAAAGAAATCGGTATTACCCGTAATCGCACTCTCATCCAGCAACTTGCTCGTAAAAAATACCTTCTTGTTCGAAAGTCGCAACTAGAAAATAACATTAAAAAGTCGATGGAAAAATTTGATGCAACAACTTCTCACGAACTCATTAACAAGTTGCCAGCGGCTTATCAAGGATTACCGCTGAGCTACTTTTACCATCCATCGATCGAACCGTGGTTGGCAGAGGGTTACGATAAAAACTCTTATTCTCATGAATCAGGCAGCTACTTCTCCAAAAACGGCATCACCCTGAGATCTAAATCAGAAGTCATGATTGCTGACCTTCTTGACCATTATCAAATTCCTTATAAATACGAACTACCCCTCAAATTTGGATACAACAACAAATACCCTGACTTCACCATCAAGCACCCTTTCACTGGTGAAGAAATCCTCTGGGAACATTTTGGCGCCCTACATCAGAAAGGTTACGAAGAAAGAAT
>Ga0131853_10002568_pt1 | contig 32427 bp, 32 predicted proteins | sample TergutLab28metaG_FD_92764 | JGI IMG/M metagenome (GOLD analysis project Ga0131853, IMG submission 92764) | Labiotermes labralis P1 segment gut microbial communities from Petit-Saut dam, French Guiana - Lab288 P1 (version 2) (version 2) | ecosystem: Host-associated > Arthropoda: Insects >... | reverse complement strand
ATGTGCAACACCCAGTATACCACACCTACACACCCATGTGAAACATCAGGTCTGCCACACCTACACACCCACGTGCAACACCCAGTATGCCACACCTACACACCCATGTGCAACACCCAGTATGCCACACCTACACACCCATGTGCAACACCAGGCCTGCCACACCTACACACCCATGTGCAACACCCAGTATGCCACACCTACACACCCACGTGCAACACCAGGCCTGCCACCCCTACACACCCACGTGCACCACCCAGTATGCCACACCTACACACCCATGTGCAATACCCAGTATGCCACACCTACACAACCATGTGCAACATCAGGCCTGCCACACCTACACACCCATGTGCAACACCAAGTCTGGCACATTTAAACATCCGGCCTTTGTCTACAAAAAATCAAGGCCGGACACAGCGATCTTCAGACTACGTTTCCTAACCCCAAAGACTTACCCACTACGGGCCTGGCCTTCTGTGGGTATACGATTGCACTGTAACCACTTGTCAGTAGTGTATTACTGTGTAGTTCTGTAGGTAGGTGTCAATGTTTTACAGCAACATGTTCCCACCACCATCAGGGTAGATGCATCTACCCTTCCACCCTGAAGATGGAGGTAGTATATACTTCCAAAATGGTACCCACATACAAAAATACATGACCTCACATCCCGCAAGACCACAAAAATCGTGCTGTTCTATATCTCACCTCACAACACAACAAAAAGCTATTAGACACCACAGATGTCCACGTACCACCGTAATATAATATGGGCCAGGTGAGTAATAATTATAAGCTTTGATTGTTCTGATGCTTTGGAAGAACATACTACCTCAATCTTCAGGACGGCACCTGGTTCAGGCAGATGACAATGTGTTGCAGTGGCCAATTCCCTCAAAGGACCCTGCACATCTGGCACATTGTCTTCCACCACATGGTCCAATTCACTGACCTGAAAGCTGGAAGCACTCTTTTCCCTCAAAATGTCAAAACAAACCAGCACACTACATGGTACAAATACCCAAAAGATGACCCCATATGAACCATGATTTGCATAACAATTGACATAAAAACCCCAAAACATACAAATTTACACACACCTCTGAGGACGTCCATTCATCAAAAAGACCGGCCATATACATCAGTTTCGTACCATTCCAGCCACTGTCTTCGCTCCAATCACATGACCATGTAGCTGGATCTTCCACATGGACCTGCATTATGATAGAACCCATCAAAACTGGAGCTACTTCTCTACCCCGCTTATCTGGTTTGAAGCACAAAACTACCTTCATGGAGAAAAGTCCTCTTTGAGAAGCTGACAGTTGCTCATCTAATCAAGAAATTACTTGCCTTTTATAGAATGCCAAGACTGTCTACCATGTTTCCAGCAGCTTGCCACTTGGCTGTCTTAAATACCACACTAATCCCATTCACACAACTCTACCCCAGTTCCTTAAGACCCATTTTAATATTATCCTCCCTTCATATCACGGGGAGTTGGGAGTAATGCAGTCAGTACAGTGTGCAAGGTGATACAAGGGATCAGTGGTTTGATTCATGGGAGGTACAAGATATTTTTCTCTTCTCCAAAATATCTAAACTGGCTCTGGGGCCCACCCAGCCTCTTACTTGAAAGGGACAACACTTTACCTGCAGCTAAAGAGGACATGGCCCACTCATATCCGTCCAGTTCCAGCGTTAAGAACGACCAGAGCTACACTTTCAGGCCACCATATGCCTTCATGGTATGCAAAGAGACAACTTTACCATTTATTCCATTGTCTTTCAAGTGGTCTCTTAACTATGAACACATTTCTCATGTTTTTAACATGTGCTGCAGTCCCACCTACCACACCACCTAAATCACATGCAATGAACAGTACATATTAAGCAGCACCACATTATTCAGTTTTCTTCAGCCTCCAGTTATTTCCTCTCTTTTAGCCCCAAATACATTCGTCAGCAAGCTCTTCCAATATAGGGCCATTATTTCTCCTAACAACCACCAACTGTCACTTCCTGTAGGCTTGTGTTGTATTAACATAGCCCATTCAGGCAGAACTGGAGAAGGACAGGTGTCAGATGGCACAAGGACATATGCAGTTCAGACAAATAAGATTAATGACTGTTGGCTTATCAAGGACTCTGTTCCATGACCTCAGTACATACAAATACACACCAGAGTGCAGGGTTAAAGTTCAGTATGGCAAGTTTAAGTTTCATAACACAAAACAGCTAACACCCAATGCCAGACAGAACAGCAGACAGATATGCATTGGGGTCCATACCACTCACTGTTACTAATAACAATGGATTCTAGCACAAAATACAGAAAAACTTTATCTTACATTCCTACGGCCCAGTTTTATACTTCCATATCTACAATTACATTGCTGTTTTATATTACATTTGTGAAGAACAACTGACTTAAGCACAGGTGCTGTCTACATTAAACTTAACACTTACAAAGGATTGAACTGTTATGACCTGGGGCAACTTAATTATTGAACAGGCTCCATGCATCATCAGTAACTGTCAGGGTGCAGAAAAGACAGCCCTGTTCATGTGAGATACTAAAACTGACACAACAATATGCACTAAGCAGCACTGCCATCTGGAGCTAAGCTGCAAACCTTTGTCAGACAAGGTGGACATTCCAACACCACTAAGGAATACATACATACATACGTACTCCCCCACCAGTTATTGCTGCCATCTTATATTCCTACTTGTGATTAGTAACAACTCTGATTAGTGTGAGGTCTGACCTCACATTGTTGCTGTTCTCACAGCAGTGCTGCTGAGGATTCAATCTTCTGGAATAAGAAGCTGTGCCCCTGTAGAAGAGGGCACTATGAACCTTCACCTGACAACACAACGTCACCTCAGCACACTTGGATCTTAATTTAAGTACCACACAGGTAAACATTCTCCTGCCAGATACTGTAGCCATCTTCTGCTACTATCAATGACTAGAAAAACTCATATTAGTTTTGTTCCAAATTTACCCCTTCATCTTGTGGCATGTAGATGAAGTATGGCTGCTTGCTGCCCTTGCCCTTAGTAGTCTGCCACTCATAAAAGCCATCACACATGATCACACATCGCTGTCCCTTGTTGAACGGCCTCAAATACAGTTTAGAACTTAGCAGACCTTCTAAACGGCAATTATTTGTTGACAAACCATGTGATTTGCAGTCACCCTAGTGGACAAATAGAAATCACATGACAAAACATGCAAGATCTACTGCTGCTGTTATTTGTTTACAGTTACAGTGTCAGCTGCACAGCATCAAACGGAAGGTTGGGGACATGCAGTAATGTGGGGTAATATTGTAACATGAACTGGTCTCAGGTATTAAACATCCTTTAATTATACCAACAAAATGCACAATGTTTATTCATTACATTCTTAATCCACCGGCCACAACACAGGAAACTCCATTATAACAGACCACTGGGTCTTCCTCCTGGTTTTACATCCAATGGACCCAAACCTCATTTGAAGAAAGAGAGATGAAAATATACTGTCAGGTTAATGCATAAGCCACAAAAAACAACAGCCAATCACAGCCTACTGTACACATACGTCTAATATATAGAAGATTTTTTAACAGACTGTACAGTGGTGCCACATCTATGATTTTAACTAATTACTGTATAAAAAGTGTAACACCTGTGACCAGTTGTGCGTGTGTGTAGTTCACTGTATATGAACAGGTCATAACATGCTGCCATAACACCGACCTTGTCCATGTCAATGGACACGACAGAATCATTCTTATAATTTTTAGCCAAGCACTGTACAAGGATCCCTGATGATGGATCCTCTGTGATCTGAAACATGTTGGAGCACTTTTAAATATTTTATAATTTTAATTGTATCTACATATTATATATTGTGCATTAGTTGGATAATAAAGTGTTTAGTGACACTGCAATATATAGCAGAAATACAATAAATGTATGAAATGAATACACATTGTGCAGTTAGTGGTATAATTAAAGGGTGTTTAATAATAACAGAATCCACAGAATGGAATACTTCAAAACACTCTCAGGTACTATCATAGCACAGCCCATCCCAGTGGCCACATAGTCTAGGGAACAGGTCTGCGGCCACTCACTTGCTGGGTCTGTGGCTTTCAAATACCACAGGTGGCAGGGATGTCCGTCTCTTGTGTGTCTTCTGTGCTGTCAGGCAGAGGTCTCTGTGATGGCTGATCACACATCCAGAGAGTCCTACCAAGTGTGGTGTGTCTGAGTGTGTGTGTGCAACCTCAGTAAACAGGAGACCTGGGCCTACTGGACCTATCAAGCTATGAAAAGAGGAAAGACTATCTTAACATAAACCACCCTCAGGTACTACTCCAGCATCTGCCTGAAGGGAAGGACTGAAGACAGGAACAAAACATCTCAGCCAGTGCAACCAGTTTCCCAGCAAACATTCACACTGGACCCCTCATATAGAAGTCACAAGAGTCATTACTTCAGCCAGCTTTCTAGGTGCTGCTTTTTTGGCCTTCAAGGGTCACTTTACAGAGAAAGTGAGAACACAAACTTTGACTCTTAAACACAGATCTAATGATCATTTCACAAAACATGACCTCTCAGTTACAAGTTCTTGATGTGACAGTTAACAAACCATTCAAAGATGGTCCACATTCCTAATATAGGGAAAGGATGCTATCTGTAAATTGTGCCCATTATCACCAGCAGGAAAGATAACAAGACCATCCTATGAACCGGCTGTTCTTCTAGTGAAAGTACTGCCAGTGACTAGTAAATTCAGTAAGGTGTTAGTAAATTTTACTGCAATAATACTCTAACATTTTAACTCTGATGATCACTTCATTCCAGAATATATTAAGCATGCAAAAGCTATAAAATATAACAATGTGGCAAAAATCAACATAGCTATATTCCCAGAAACTGAAGATTCAGAGGGGGGAGTGGGGAAGGACATTTTACTGTCAGGGTCGCCTTACAATCATGTAAATATGGTAATTCAATGTATGTGTCTGTCATGATCTGTGTTACAGGAAATAATAATGGTGGACAACTGTTAATACAAAACCCAAATTAGCACCTTTAGTGCCACAACTAGCATACAGAACAATCCCAATGCTTGTGAAAAACAGAACAGTTGACTGTAATGACACCATGGGCGTACAGACAGAACACAAACTATTTTCTGAGAGAGCACAATAATGATCTGAAAGGGGTTTTGTACATGAAATACAAAGACACTCAATAAATCTACCAAATATCAGGTGTTTTTTGACAACAGTCACAAATCATAATTGTATGTACACAGAAACTCAAAGCAGTCCACAAAGAATTTCAGTGAATATCCTACACAAAAGGCATTATACTGCAAACATACATGTAGATGGGAGACTATTAAAACTACTGGTATGAAATGTGTGAGGGTGCAGACCGGATTCATCTGGCTCAATTTTATGGCTACCTGAGAATCTACTCACTTCTCAAGAAGGGCTCTGCTCAACAGAGACATTCAAGAAGTGGTAAAAAATGCCTGCATGTGATAACCACACAAATATAAAAACACGCATTAATACAGCATCTCTCTCTTATCACACCTCAGAGTATGAAGGGTGCCACAGGATGCCCAGGCAGATGCAGGCTTCCTACATGATAAACCTGCAGTTCTCAGGGACAAGATAAATGAAACATCTTGTATTTCAAAAGTACCCCAACTACTGCACATTCTTAAAACTCTGACCTTATGCCAAATTGGTATCATGCCCCACATCATAGGCTGCAGCATTCTCTCAGATTCACAACTGAAATGTGAGCCAGACACAAGGACTGGTGTCACATCTGTTGGGGCAATGTTATGTGATGGTATGTACTGCTGCCTGTTCTTGGCATTACTGGCCCACTGTGGTAATCTGTATGTGCCAGAGTTCTTATCACGATAACTGCAAGCCTTCCGCACATCTTCTGCACTCAGGGAACTGCAAGACAAAGAGCAAATATAGGAATACCATCTTTAACTAATGTGTCCTTCACCACACATTAGTATAACTCATCAATAAAGACCAAGAGAGGACACAATACGGTATGTAGAACAACACATTACCTATTCCCCACACATGCTCTCCCTCACAATGCCACAGAGTGACTGAAGCATGTTGGAGGTTATTGCAGTTGCACATCGGGTACTGCATGGTCTGTACTACAGAATTACATGTTTTTATTAAATTATTTAGAATGATACATCAACGAAGTGTAGAGGTTATCCACTAATGTAATGTCATCACAGGAAAGTAGCTTGTTATAGAATGGCTGAAAGCTGCCTGCAGGGCCACTAGAAGGGGCGCATTAGGTCCAGGAAAACGAACCGCAGGATGTCCAGTTCAATTCGTATGGGAATTTCGAAAAAAATAAAATAAACTATGCTAGCGAAGTATGATAAAGCATCAAAACCAATACGAAATCGGCATGGAACCATGCTTAACGACTACTGCCTTTATTTAGAAGCGAGTCGCTTATTAGGACCCATCACCATTAACATCAGCTCTTATTTCATGAAAACAATATCAAAGAGTTATCATATCTACACACCACGCTGTTCTCCCGCACATTTCGTAACTCTTGCTATTACAATTCGTCACAGAGAATAACAAAGGTTACGTAATAATCCAAAAAGACTACTTCAGAACGTGCGATAAAATGACGTCACCCTACTCGCTGACCACCAGGAGCAAGTATTCGCGCTGAAGGCTATTCCGTGATATGGACCACGGAGCGCGGATAACTTGCTGGTGGTGGCGAACGACTCAAGCAGCATACACGATGAAACGGCAATCCGTAAACACCACACACGCAAAATACTTTAGAACTACCACCGCCAAGTTGTCCCACATTTTTAGGTAGAGCCACTCTCTCCTTCACTCACACAACTCTTGCGTAACCATTTGAACATTGCGCTTTGCATCACTTTCACCAAGGAGTAGTACCCCCTATAATGATGAGATCCAGTGCGTAAGTTGTTGACGGTATGAATATTGCAAGATTTCAGGCTTGAAGCGTGGTATAGTTGTACTGGCTACTCAGATGTTTCGCGTCGTAGGTTTCTAATTGCGAACCGACTTTTCGGTCCAATCCTTAAGAGTCAAGCAGTCCTTTGGCATATATGATTGCGGCATTGGGGACAAATCCAGTGGCAACACGCGGCACAAATATTTTCCACTGCCTCTTTGCTAGTGGCTCTTGTCACTATCATCAGAACACAGACGTGGTAGCATCCCCCAAGTAGTTTGTAGTCTAGTCAATTCAATTCATGTTTCTTCATCTGATCCAGAAAGGGGTTGTAACCCACGGGATATAGAACATGTCAATTCCATTTAACTCCGTCAATGAGTATTACATTACAATAAATACAAGCAGTCTACAATAAGATAAAATACAATGCAGCCACTGTAGAATCAGCGGCAGTCAAAAGGTTGACAATATGTACTAATTTAAACATACATTTCGGGTTACAATTTCATAATAGGTTACTATTTAAAATAATTAATAGGTCAACAATTCTCAAGATGAAACTTTAGAACATAAAAAATAGCTAAATAATAGTAAATGTTTTAAAACTTAATATAACTAAAATATTCACCCAAGGAATAAAATGTATGAAAGTACAATCCATTTTTCACAGCACGTTTAAATTGATTTCTATTATGGCACAGTTCCTTTATTTGAGAAGGCAGACTATTGACACACCCTAATCACAGTGTAATATGTTCCCTTCTGATATACTAACAAGTTTGATATTGGCAGATGTAGATTCGGTTTATTCCTAGCATTGATTTTGAGTATCTGAGTGCACCTTAAAATAATCCCCATTATTGATCACAAAAAGCAGAAGTGATAATGTATATTGAGATTGTAAAGGTAATATTTTTAACTTCTTAAATTGTTCTCTACCTCTTATCCCTACAATGATTCTAATAATTCTTTTTTGTAGTCTGAAAATAATGTTACTATGATGGGAATGCCCCCAGAACATTAATTAATAAGTCATTACAGAATGAAAGTAGGAATAATATACCATATTTTCAGTAAATCTAGGGACAAGAATGGTTTAATTACTCTCAATGCAAAACTAGCTGAACTTAATTTAGGTATAATGGTATCTATATGAGTTCTCCAGGAAAGTGTGTTATCTAATGTCAGGCCAAGAAATTTTGTGTTGTAAACATCAGCTATTTTCTTATTTCTATGCATAATATTGAGATCAATTGAAGAGCTGTTCTTAATAACAAAATGTACAAAATGTGTCTTATCCAGGTTTCCAAAAAAAGACAGATAACAACCAGCTTCAGTCGCATAAGATCAACACTCTGGTTCACAGTAATACAAGCCGTCAAGCAAACTACATCAGGACAATCACTTTCACCTCCAAGGTCTACGGAAAACAACCTTCTCACCTGAATACAGGATAACAGACTCAAGACAACCACACAAATAAAGCTTGACATAAGCCAGCTAGGCTGCAAGAACACACGACATTCCAACAATAATTAATACCTCATGCGGTCGTTTTTCTTCTTACCCCCACGCCATCAAAGAGGAAGAACATCAGCTCCTCACTTCATCGACAAATTATAAACATGCCCTATGAACTCCACATTCTGTAAACCATAAAGTAAAAGCAGTCTTTTATAGACAGTTGTTTTTAATATACTACCTTTTTAACATAATACCTTGCGCGAAGAATTTTAAAAAAACTAAATAATAAGTTTATACTACCTTTTACATGCAGCGATTTTAATGTATTACCATATCAGATATAAGTCTCTAATTTTCATTTAAAACCGTCACACAAGTTCAATTTATAAAAGCTTATGTATTTTTGCTTCTGTAACTGAAACTTGTGAGCATTTGGGATCCCACAATGCAGAAAAACTAACAACTCTTGGATCTGTTTTCTTGGAGGGCCTGAGGATGACCGACTAGGTCGAAACATGTTGCCCTGACATATATACCAGTGTATATAAAATAAATGTTGTGTTATAGACTGACGTATAGTACTTTTTGTATATTGTAACACTTCAGGATGGAAAACTTAAAACAAAAAAATTATCCAGGTTTAATGATAACAAGTCTGTGTATTAAACCATTAATTTATGTCCTGAATGATTTTATTTACACTTTTTTTAAAATTTAAAGGGTTTGGGTTAGTGATAATCATACTGGTGTCATATGCAAATAATACAATTTTAGAATTGTCATTTGTTATTTGCGGCAAGTCGTTAACATATAGTAGAAAAAGTAATGGACCAAGTATTTATCCTCAAGGTACACCGAGCATTATTTCACTCCAGTATGAGCATGAACTAGAGGAATAATTACTTAAGACCACTCTTTGATATCTGTGGGCCGGGTAGCTCAGTTGGTATAGCAACTGACTAGGGGCTGGATGGTCTGGGATTGAATCCCGGAGGGGACGAGATTATCCACCCGTCCAGACCGGCCCTGGGGCCCACCCAGCCTCCTGTACAATGGGTACCGGGTCTTTCCTGGGGGTAAAGTGCAGCCAGGGCATGCTGCTGACCACTCACTCCCTTCTAGTACTGTGGTCATGGAAGAGTAGAGCTATACCTCTACCCACCCTCTGGGCCACACCGGGTCTGTAACGGGATCATTTTCCCTTTCCCTTTGATATCTACCCTTAAGATAAGATTTAAGTAATTTGTAGGTTATTCCTGTTATTCCATAAAACTCTAATTTTGTTAGTAATAGGTTGTGATGAACACAATCGAAAGCCTTGTGTATATCGCTAAAAATGCCTCCAACCATCATTCTGTTATTGGCGCATTTAAGATATCGTCAGTTAGTTTATATGAGGCCTTTTCTGTTGTTGAGGACGTTTTAAAACCGAATTGTTCAACAGCTAAAATATTATTAGTCTCAAAATGTTTTAAGTCTGTCATATATAATTCATTCAAAGACCTTGGAAAATCAGGTTCGTAAAGAAATTGGTCTGTAATTGGCTATGTTTTCCTTATTTCCTCTCTTCAATAAGGGTTTTACTATGGCATATTTCAGTCTAGTAAGAAAAGTTCCAGATAGCATAGACTTATTACATATATAACTCAAGGGAGAACTAATAAAAGGAGCACTAATCTTTAATATCTTTGTAAGAACCTCATCATAGCCAGAGGATTCCTTTATTTTTAAGGCGTTAATAATTTTTGGCGACATATTTTTAAACTTTATACTAGGAAAGGGTTTATGAAATAGGTTTAGCGAGTAATAGTTTGGATTTTTGTTAATGTTGTGACCTTGTTTGTTGGTGCATCTAACATCTTGAATAATATTTTCAGTTATTGACAAAAAATATTTATTAAAAGCTTCAGGAGAGTTTTGATAGTTGTTAATAGTTGTAGTTATAGGTCCTTTTAGTCTGTTTGTTTCTGCTTTTATAATATTCCAAGTTGTCTTCATTTTATTGGTAGAGTTAATAATTATGTTATTATACATATACTTTTTTGCCTCTTTAATAACTCTAGTTAAAAGTTTTACAATACTGTTTGTAGTAATTTTTTAGAATTACATCATCACTGTCCTTAGTAAGTAAATAAAGATATCTTTTGCGCTTGCAAGAAATTCTTATACCTGGTGTTAACCAGTAATTATTGTTACTTCTCTCAATTATTTTACGAGAAGGAAAACTAGTATAAAATATCCTTAGATAGTTATTGCGAAATAAGTTAAACAATATATCTGTATCTATAATTCCATTGCAACCGAAGATACTGTCCCAAGATTCATAACTTAGTCTGGTTTTAAATTCCTCTATTGAATAATTATTTATATTTCTGATGGTATAAATACAATGGTTTTGTAATTGAAGATTTACATTGTATATTTTTAACACTTGTGCATTATGATCCAATAATCCATTATGTAGAGGGGAAACAGTAAAATTTATTGGTGTCAATAAATACATTATCTATTGCAGTATTTGAATAACCCTGAGAAATAGTGGGGAAATATACTGTAGCTGATAAATTGTAAGTCAGAAGCACTGCGTCAAGTTGTCTTTTTTTATCTGTAATGTAAGTCTATGTTTACATCGCGACATATAATGAGCTGTAAGTCAACTTTATCAAGTGTCTTGATTAAGTCATCCAGTCTATTAAGAAACAAGATAAAATTTCCAGCGGGTGCCCTATAGACTGCCATTATACAAACATTGAAGAAGGTTGATTTTAGTTTTAACACACAAACTTCTATGTCTTGATCTTTACAATATTTACCCAAATCAATATTTGAATACTTGAGTTTTTTTTGACAAATATCCTTATGTTATTGAACTGGTTTGTATTGCTTTAGTCTTCTAGTAAATTTTGTCCTCTGGAATGTAATATTTTTCAGTCGGTATCTGCTCTCTTGCATCCTCCTCCACTTAAATCCCATTTCCCCAAAACATGCTGCCAACTTTACATACTTCTGTGAAGTACAATGATGTGGGCAGTTTTCACATTCTTTACTGTGGACCTTTCACGTTCATTTATAGCAAATCTATGAATGAATCTACATATCACTTCATTAAAATTTGAACAAATATGACTGATCTGTTCTTGCTGTGTGTAAATTTACATATTAACACTTATTTTGGATTCTGTGTATCTTTTTCACTGATAACGTCACATACTATGTGATATATTCCTTACCTGCTAACGAAATCCTTACTGAAATTTAAATTACTTCATTTGCTTCACCACAACAATGGAATTTGAATTCCTTCACTCCCTGCAGGCACTGAAAATGCATGCACATATGCATATTACTCAGAATTTCTCTAGCTTGGCTATAGAAAGTTGAAGACTAAACAAGTGCAATATTTGCGAAGATGGAGAGTCCTCTTCTGCCTGCCACAACATAGAGGAGGTAGGGTGGGCCCCAGAGCCTGTCCAAATGCCATGCTGATGTAAAAAGTCTATGCCAAAGAAAATAAAATGTTGTTTTATGGCCATGAATTGATACCACATTATAATAAACCTATGTGTTAATGGCACATACGTTTCTATTAATACCAAAAAATTTAATCTACGGAACAGACGAAAACAAATTTAATACAGAGTACGTAAGTCACAATTACAGTACACATTTATAATTGGTCACAAACAAAAAAACATATATACATTTATGTAAGTGTCCAATAATGTGTCACTTTCTCTCCTTTTGACATTGATAAAGACTGAGGTCTGTCAAATGTCAGTGTAATTTCTTGCACCTTCTTCTTCAATTCCTCTTCAAAAATCTGTAACAAGGGATAAACAAAATATACAGTACGCATTTCACAACCTGTTATCCTTATGACAGAGGTCAAAATGTATACATGTGTGTACCTAGGAGAGTCTCAAAGTTCCTGACTAATGGAGACTGATAAAAAAGTCACAAACATCAGAATACATTGTGATTGTAAATGCTCACTTGGTTTCAAGAACTTGTTAATTACCAGTAATAAAAATATATGGTAAGTTCAAAGAAATTACAATGCAAAGGCAGTTTTTAATGAAATACAAACACTTCCTGGCAGCATAAAATACATTACAAACTGAAGGAGACTTCCATGCCATCAAGCACAAAAGCAATCAACCTCACTTAATGGAAGTAGAAGCTTGACTAATCTTACAGTGATCATGCCCAGACGGTTATCAGTCACCTAACACTTCGTTAGAACCAGTCACAAAAACTAGAACAAAGGTACAATTGGCAATCACAAAAGGTTGAAATGGCAATATTGCAGTTCCTGAACAGCAAGGCTACTAAATGCACAGAAACATGAAGTGAATGCCAGCACAGGAGACGGTATTCTTCAGGGAGGTTCGGGCATAAACGCAACAGCTTTTGAGATATCTGAAGTACAGATAAATTTATGTGTTTATGGGTCATCCTTATTGTTAGAAATATGCGGTACATATGGCACTGAATTCTTACCATTTTATGTACTAGCAAGCAGTACACTAAGTAACTAACCCACTGGAACAGAGTCCTTCTTGAGAAGCTAACAATTATTCTCCTAGTCAAGAAATTCCCTGCACTTTATGGTACCTGAAGGGTAATTACTACTTTCACAAGCACCTGCCACCTGTCTCTATCCACAGCCAGATCAATCCATTCCATGCCTTCCTACCCTACAGCTTCAAGATCCATTTCAATATTATCCTCCCACCTATACCTAGGTCTTCCAAGTGGTCTCTATCCCTCAGGTCCCCCACCAAAACCCTGTAGGCACCACTCCTGTCTCCCATTTGTGCTACATGACCCACCCATCTCATTCTTCTTGATTTGATCATCCTAATAATATTTGGTGAGCAGTACAAACCATTACGCTCCCTCATTATGTAGTCTGCTGCACTCCCCAATTACATCTCTCTTAGACCCAGCACCCAATTCTTGAACATCCTCAGCCTATGTTCATCCCTCACTGTGAGTAACCAAGTTTCACATCCACGCAAGACAACAGGCAAAATTACGTATAATGCTGTACAGCTTAATCTTTATATATTTGGAAAGAAAACTGGAAGACAACAGATTCTGCACCAAATGTTAGCAAGTATCCCCTGACTTCAACCTGCTCTTAGTTTCTTCATGAATGGAATACTGATATGTTACAGCTGTTCCCAATATTTAAACTCTTCCATCCTTTAAAAAGGATTTATTACCTATCTTTATGTTGTGATTGTGTCCTGCATTCTGGCATCGAGACATGATCATGTACTTAGTCTTATCAGCATTCATTTCTAGACCAGCCTCCTTTCTAGTGACTACTAAAGCTTCTGCATTTTCCTTCATAGCATGTACACTTCTGCCCAATACATTAACATCAGCAGTGTAAACCATAAGCTGGTGTGTGCCATTCACTCCAAGCCCTCCTGGTTTGCCTAAAGACCAGAAGGACCTATACATGGTACAGTACCATGCACTGCATTCTTTATATAACAAAAATGTAAATGTTGGGCTGAGATTTTTAATTCTACACACTTTATTAGAGTACATGTCTAAGTTAATTTTAAGTACCTTTGATTTTCCTTTTTTCACAAACATTCATAAGCCCCAATGACACACTTAAATATCACTAAGGCACTACATGGTAATAACCAGCCTTTGAATTCAATAAACACTTTACCGACAGGTAAAATGCTAATGTATAACAATTAAACATTGTATGCTCTGGTGCTGCCCATGAACGTTTTTATACAGCTGCCCTTGATAATGGCATACAATATGAAACACGTCATCAAAGAAGAGGAGATTAAAACAAAAGGATGTGTAAGTATCTTGTGTCAGAAACACTGGTGGAGCAATTTGGCCTACAATGAACTAAGAACTTGGAAACTTTATAGAGCTGTTCACATGCAGTATTTTGATTGTCTCAAGACCTGATTACAGTAACATGCAGCATCACAATAGTGAAGCACACAATTTCAGCTGCTGTGTACAGTCATTTTCTATATTGTTTATAAATACAACAATAAGAAATTGATGTACTTCATTGTTCTTTGTTAGTGTTCAGGCAACTGTACTCATGTTTGTGTGGCATCACATCAGCAATGAGACAGCAAAGGTGCAAAACTTATGTCCTTCTAGCACGCGATGCTGTGTACTGCCCAATGTTTTGAAGCACTAGTGCCCCCATCTTCAGGGCCAAGCACAAGATGAAGGCACCACAGTCTTTCAAATCACAGGAACTGAGTATTATTCAGCACATGCTGTGAGAACATCACATCTTGTGCGAATCATCATGCATATACGAATTGCAGTAGGGCAGTCACAGTACAGTGTACTTACATCATCTGCAGAATTCTCAAGGATCCTGCTCATGTCCCACTCAACAGATGGCAGTGACATGTTAATGAATTTTGCAGCAGTAGCAACACTCGGCAAAATGTGATTCTGCAGTGCCTGGAGTTCCCACAAGGAACTCTCTATCGCCTGACTCTTCAGGGGATCACGTTCCTCCATGATGTATGGATCTAAGCTTACTAGAAAAGAATATTCGATGATTAATGCTCTTGTACAAGATGTATCTTTTACAGCTGACCTGCACATCACAGACGATCATAGCAGTTGCAGGCCTTTGTATGATACAGCTGCCATGCTCTGCTGACTGATAACAAACACTCTGCAATATACGTTCTCAACACACTGTGCCATGGCATAGGAATTCAGTCACCACCTGTCACCATGGACTGGTCTGGACTTGATCCCAGGCCAGTCCATGTGATATTTGTGGTGGACTTAATGACAATGAGACAGTTCTTTATTTGAGCACTTTCATTTTCCCCGTCAGTATCACTCTGTCCACGCTCCACACTTATTAGTCTATCAACAATGCTATATAACCTAAGCAAGTCACAGCACTGTTAAATAGCACATTTAAATCAACAGAAAGACACTATTGCATACAATCTCTTCCACAAAAAGTGAGGTACACACGCTTGCTGGCGAGAACAGGAACGTCCTTGGCTGCAGTGGCAGTCTGTGAGCTGTTTATGACCAGTAACAAAAATATTTCAGATGAAATATATTAAGCTGAAATGCAGTCATGTTAAAAGTCTGTTTTCCGGCCACAGAGACTTACGTGTTTGACAGGGACAGTATATTTTCTCCACAAGCTTATGCGAGAGATAACAGACCCTATAATGTGCTGTCAAGGTCAAAGCATGTCATCAATAAGAGACAGCAGATTACCTACAAATTGCAAATGACAACCAGAATCACTGAACTTCCCCACCTTTACACGTTTCCACAGAACACTCTCTGTCATAAGGCAGTCACACACCTTAACAAAAAGTCTGTATTGTGCTGTCAAACATACATACTACAAGTTCATCAACAGATGGAGTAATAATTATGGCTGTGATGCTCTGTAATCTGGTACGCTGTCACAAGTATTCCACAAGAGCCTGCTGCCTATCCTCAACTAACCCTGACAATGCAGGCCACAGCTTCCTCTGAAATATTATTGCTAACACCAAACTGCAGGCACAGCTGCACATCCCAGAAAGCCACAGTCTCAGTATTCTTTTCCATCAGAACTTATATCTACCTCAACTGGTGTCCATGCAACTATGTACACAGATATGAGAAACTTGTTAAAAAAATCATGTATGTCACTTTCCACAACAAAGAGAGGCATGATACAGAGCTTCATGACTTGGTACAGCTACTATAGTAACAGACTGGTTATCTGCAGCACTGTAGGTCAGGTAATTTTTGCTTCACCCCCACACATCTGTTTACTCTGATGCTGTGTAATCAAAACTTAATGCAAGACTAATTCACAATGATAAACGCTGTCACACATGGTGGCATTCATTTTCAACATACAATGCCTATTTGGTTCCAACAAGTTAAGCAATACCAGTAATACAAATATACAAAAACTCCACAACACATGAAGAGCTCTAAATCTTACTTTAGTACATCACAGATATTTTTTGGAAGCAAAAAATACATTAAATGATTGAAGGAGAGTCTCGTCCCATAAAGCATGATCACCCTGACTGACTGAGCTTACAGTGATCAGCACAACAGCCGGACAGTGGCCTGGCTCACCAGCCACATAATCTCATCTCAGCTCCTTAGAATCAGTCACAAAAGGTTGAACCGATGACATTAAAATGGGAAATCACAAAACATGAAACTCATTAACATCAAGGCTCCATTGTACTGTGAACAGGAATACATGTTTTTCTTCATCACAGCAGATCTGTCTGTAACAGCACAAACTGCACACAGCTCCACCCTCCTTCACCTATATTTTCTGTATGGTCTAATGTAATCATTTTGTAAGTTATTATTTTGACACAGTGCTATACATATAAATATTTTACAAAAACACAAATAACATTTCCTCTTTGCATGTCTAACAAGAACAAAACTTGCAAAACCCCTCTAAGAGTGCTAACCCAAATCTCAGACAAAATGGCTACTTTTCACTGAAGTTAGGACTCAAGGTGGTGGAAGATGTTATGCTGACCATGTTCAGTGTTCAGTGTTCGAGTCTTGTGCGCTGTGTCACCATGTCATTTGGTGAGCGGTTCTGTACTTTTAATAGCATCATGATGCCTTCATGTTCAGTACATGCAGACTGCTGGACCCTGAAGATGAAGGCACTACAGTCATTTGAAACATCACAGACCAGTCACACAACAATGTAGTGTCACATCCTTAGCCATACTGCTGGGGAAACCTCAAATATGACACAGTACTGTGTTCTTGTGATGCAGGGTGACATTCATCACGAGCGCAGACAGACTGCTGTTGGATGTATCAGTGAAAGTGTGTGTTATGTAACAACACTGCCAACTGCCATATCATATAGTGCTGGTGACAAACGAATTGGTATGGGGCACTGGCAGAATGATACAGACAGCAACAATGAAGTACTCATGGAAAACCCCATTGCAGTGCCACGATGTCCAATACAAATCCAAGAGAGTGACCTGGGATTGAACACAAGCCTCTGTGGTGAGAAACAGCAGAAACTCCATTAAACTGCACAAAACACTTCCCACCAGACACATGCTTTATTTTATGTATTAAAGATGGTGCCACAGGCCTGCTATAAACTTATGTACTTGTAGTCAGAAGTCAGAACTCTTATCAAGCTAAACTTTTCATTCCAAACACTCCTGCATAATACGATTAATTTCATAACTTCCCTGGTATCAGGCATCAGGAACATCAGTACACCTCAGCTGATGTCGTGACAATCGACAGCTGCCGTGAACTGTCCTTCTGCAGTCTGCTGTAAGAGCACCAACACAGAATGCTGCCCCTTTTCAGATGACAGCAATAAGCACTTGATTGAAGCAGGGCCACAGGTCAGATTATACCAGTGCGATTCTGAAGAGCTGTTGTCGCTCACCCCATCACATCAATGGAACTAATGTTGCCAATATTGTCACATGTAATCACAGTCAGTCTGCACAAGTGGTGACAGTTGTGATGGAGGCCATGACATAAATTAGCATGGGCTTTATGAAGGTAATCCTACTATTTGCTCTGTACAGTACAACATCCAGCAGCTGTCACAAACTCTTACCTTGACCACCTGTCGGGTGATTAAACAGCCTCTTGAGCCCAGGATGTCGCAACACCAAGTTTCCAATGAACATCAGAATAATGTGGATATCTTGAGGTGGTGCCACTAACGTCAGACGGGCCAAGCGCTTTGCAAATGCTGCCACTAAATGCTCTGATAAATGCCTAGTAAAATTAAGAAAATTTATATCATGTAGAAAAAATGACAAATTTTGTTCATGGAAACAAAAATGTTTTATAATAACTGTACCTGTCTCTCACTTCCTAATTTATTTTTAATGCATTCACACACACTGATCAGTATCACTTGCCACTTAATTTAAATTCCTCTATTAAAAGAAAACAAACAAGTGAACCAGCACTAACATTGAGTTTTTATAGCTCAGTTTAGAGTAAAAGTTAAAATAACTGCCCTCAGCCCTCAATACATGTCTTGACATGTCTATAAATCAATTGTGTAGCTCATAATAGTTCAATAAGATTGTCCTTTACATGGACTGCAGCATCCAAATTGCAAAATATCAACACATCTCATGTTCTGCACCTTTTACTGATACATCAGGTCTTTCTTGAGCCACACAGATAAAAATCTAGGAGCACGAGTTCTAGAAGGCCAAGGCTGCATTTCACCACAATGTGCACAGAAACCTTTTGCATCAAATCATAATGAATATTTCTGAAGATCTGTTTGTTTTCTTGCCGATTCACGCCACTCTACTCCATACTCTGTATATATGGCATCCCAGCTGACACCAGATTCTGTTTTTAATTTAACTGCAGTTGTTGCTTGACATATAAATGCACTCAAGACTACCTCTTACAATTCTTGCGGCCTATACCTACTATTTCAGCACAAAAAAGAAAAAAATTCTCAACCAACAGAGTGTTGTGAAAATATACTGTAGCTGTGCCTGGTGACTGTGACCTAAGGACCATGATGTGTCACAAAGAATGTACCTCCTCAAACAGGGTGGATATGATCCATCATCACGGAAAGAAATTCTCTTTATGAAAAATAATGTTATCAGCAAATTTTATGAAAATAAACATGAAAAATTTTCAAAATTTTCTCACAATTGGCAAGTGCTGGCCGGACTTGTAGAACTCTATTGGAGAGGCCCAGCACCTGCACAATAACCTAACCCCAAAAGCTGGCCCATTAAATCAGACATCTGCTAACTAACAGTCTGTTAAAACCACTGTCTACTCTGGATGCTTTGTATTTCCAGCCTTTCATGGACGAAGGGGAAAAAAAGCCATAGTGTAGATCCAACAGCAACCTCACGTACAGCTACAGGCTATATGATTCCCACACAAGGAAGTTGTAAATTACCTGCAACATATTCTGACTTTCAAAAACACTAAAATGGACTGCTCAATTGTTTCCATGGGGCATCATTTTGACTGCAATCACATCTGTTAAGTACCAAAGCCAAGTGTCCACACAGCATACACACACCCTGTGATTACACGACCTGATGGAGCATTCAGCACATGAAATTGTAACAAACTGATCTGGATGCAACATTTTGCCATTGGATGAATGATTCTTGATGTTTCACAGGATCACAGTGCCTTCATCTTCAGGGTCAAACAGTCCAAAATGTCTTGACCCTGCAGAGGAAGGCACTGTGATCTATCAAAACACTGCATTCACATACCAAATGAAAGTGTCACAGCACAGAAGACTTCAATTTCAGCAACATTACTGCAGGTTTTCAAACAACCGTTTTTGAAGTAAAAATCTGAAAATAAAGTTACATAGTGGACAACTGCTGTAGTGCACAACAGTGCAAAGGAGTTCACACTGCTATCTGAAATACAAGTTCCTCTAAGCTTAAGATTAAGTCACACTTACGTAGAACTCAGAAACATGTCTGACAAGTAGAACAGACGAGCCTTATATTTTGTGTGAAATATCTCTGGTTCAAACATTGAATACAGTTTGCCATAGATGTTGGGGTATTCTCTGAAACAGAAAAAGTTAAGTTTGGTAAAATCACATCTTTAAGACCATAACAATCTTATTTATTTCTAACAATAAATGCCTAAAAGAAATGCATGAAGTTCTGAGCACAATGCATTAAATCCACTTCTCCAACACATAAATTTGTTGTACTACTACTACTACTACCACCATCACCACCACTACTACTACCACCACCACCACCACCACCACTGCTACCACTACTACTACCACCACCACTGCCACCACCAGCACCATCACCACCATAATTTTATTTTATTTTTTTCTGAAACCTTATTGACAGCAGTAGGTACAGAAGTCTTGCAGTTCATTTGCAGCACCACAGTTTGCAAACCTTGCATATTCAAGATGATGCAGCTTCTTAGGTAAACTACAAAGTTGTGATGAGCAACTACTAGCTTTCTCATGTCAGTCTGTTAGTCCATTCGTTTGCATGGAAAATCTTGGTTCCCACTGAACAGATTTTTGTGAAATTTTATAATGGGCACCTCTATTGAAATTTGTTAAGTGAATTCAAGTTTGGTTAAAATGTGGCAACTATCAGCACTTTACATGAAGCTGTATGTTAATGGTAAGATCTTGCTGCATTCTTCCAAAACACAAATTCAGATTGAAATTGCAGAGAAAACAAAAATACACAATTAATGTCAAGTACATAAATATAAGGAGCAGGCATTGGCACAGTTGGTTGAGGCACTTTGCTACAAGCTGGCAGGTCATGGGTTCAATTCCCAATGGTGTCTCTGGAATTTTTCACTGTCATAATCTTTCTGGCCACACTGCTTTTTCCTAGCAAAGAGTACCAGGAATATTTCCTGGGGGGTAAAGGCAGCTGGTGTGTAAAGCTGACAGCCTTACCATCTCCATGTGCTGAACGTCTAGAAATCTGAGACTCAAAATTCTGGAAACCTATGGACCTGAAACAGGCCTGTACAGGGATCGCTTTCATGCTTTATATAAGAAGGTATGTTCTAGTACATTTTATGATACACACACACACACATATATATATATATGTATTTGTTATAATGTCTGTTTATGTTGAAATTTCAGTCCACAAAATTTTCATAATTTCACACCACTTTCTGCAGCGTTAACTATCCACTGAACTGCATGTCAATGACTACTGATCCGTAATTTATAAAAATTATGTTAATTATGCTGTTTACATTGTAATTATTGTACTTTGTACCTGCATGTTGCAGTATATTAGTATTCCATGTTGTTTTATGTAAACATGCAAGTTATACAGCCCTAAAATTTCATGCATTATTACTTGTACTGTAATCTCTTGACATGTCCGTTGTCATTTGTAATGATCTATATATATATATATATATTTAAAAAAATATATATTAAAATACAAATAAACTGCACTTCAGCACTAACGGACTTACATTGTTTTCAACTTACACAGAAACCTTCAGCACAAATTAAACATGAAAGTCAATGACTTACTCTGTTTCATAGAGACTACAGTACCATCCACTTACAGGTTATAATTCTTGATGAGGATAAAAATTCCTTGTAATGCCAACAGACTGACCGCACCACCTGATGGAAGAAACAAATCCAATGCCATCATGCAGATTCAGCAGTTAATTTTAAGCTACATTCCTGCAGTTTGCAACATGGAGTGAATCACATGCAAAGGAGCATTACTCCCACAAAATTACATCAATACCCTGGATTCTGCCCATTGGAGATCTCCCAAGCTGCCTGCCAGCAGCAAAAATGTTCAACTAACAATGGATAATGTTCATTGGAACTTTGGTCACTAAAATCTGCCAGCCTCAACTTCTATCATCCTCCAAGACAACATGCTGGTCTGTAAACTGTACTAATGAATGTCCTAGCATGCCATATGCTGGTCTCTGTGTGTTTGATTGGTAGCAATTTAAATACCCATGCTGAACCAGAAACACTCACACCATCGCAAGGTACAATAGGCATTTAAATGTCTTCTAAAGATTAAAGTGAAACAACTTGTTAAGGCAATGTTAGATGAGGACCACATGTAATGACAAATACAGTGAAGGGACATCATATGTGGACTGCCTGTAATGACAAGTACAGGGATGATACGTCTAATGTGGACTGCCTGTAATGACAAGTACAGGGAAGATACATTAGCTGCAGCCTGTCTGTAGTGACAAATACACTGAAGATATGTTAGCTGAGGCCTGCATGCAATGACAAGTACATTGAAGATACGTTGGATGTGGACTGCCTGTAATGACAAATACAGTGAAGATACAGTACATGCTTACTGCCTGGATTGACAAATACAGTGAAGATACATTAGATGTGGACTGCCTGTAATGACAAATACAGCGCAGATACGTTAGATGTGGACTGCCTGTAATGACAAATACAGTGAAGATATGTTAGATGTGGACTGCCTGTAATGACAAATACAGCGCAGATACGTTAGATGTGGACTGCCTGTAATGACAAATACAGTGAAGATATGTTAGATGTGGATTGCCTGTAATGACAAATACAGTGAAGATACCATTGATGTGGACTGCCTGTAATGACAAATACAAGGAAGATGTGTTAGCTGAGGCCTACCTGTAATAACAAATACAGTGAAGACACATTAGATGTGGACTGCCTGTAATGACAAATACAGTGAAGATACATTAGCTGAGGCCTGCTTATAATGACAATACAAAAAAGATTCAACACTTGTTACTATAATACTTCAACATGCCTGAACACAATTCTTATCACGAAATTCAGTTGTACATCTCAGCTTGGTGAACCAGGAGACACGACAATCATTGATTTCAATGAATTATGTAAACCTACAAGGTCCAATGTGTGATAATAAGTTTTTCCTTCCTATGAAAATCACTTTCAAAGTTATTGTAGTTGGAACCTGTAAGTTTGCCTGAAACTTAACACCATTCTGATTCACTAAAATCTCCGGTCCTCATTAGGGAGACAGTGTGCATAACAGTAGCGTTCACATAGGCCTAATGTTTGGTGGTACATCACAATTTTGACCACGACCTCTTTCATTCATAAAAAAAGCAACATTTATTTAAGATTTGCCCAAAACTTTTGACAATGTTTTTATGTACATTTTTGGAAAATTTTGTGATATGACATGACTTGGATCATGAAATAAACATTCTGCTACAGGTTACACTGTTATAGGTTATGAGGACTCCTTACACTGTAGGCTACACAGACAACACAGCATTAATAAGAATGCAAGCCGACACAGCATACGGCACACGAGTTACTGCAGCCCTTTCACAGGAAACTGATGGATAGTCCACCCTACCATTTGGGCTGCTGAAGCAATAATGATGAAATGGAAATGGCAGTTTATGAATACAACAGCCTGTCCTCTAAAGTGACAGAATTATTAAATGTGTGCCACAATCAGACAAATGCACCAATGCTGAAAAATGACACTTCAGTGACATACACAAGGAACATTTCATGATCCAATGATTTATCCTTTAATTTTCATGACCTCTGGAACCTTATTTACGGAATGTCCTTGTATACTGCCATATGAAGTTCTTCTGTGTACATCTATATGGAAATTTACTGATACTTTACACAACACAAGTGTAAAGTAAAACTGTCACTTCTCTCAAAGTAACTGCTTACCCATGTCCAAAGAGTCCATAAGATAATCTGTCAGCAGCAGTGGCTTATCAAGATGTGGCAATACCCTCTCCAGAAGAACAACTAGCAGCTGCTTATGAGTTGCAAAGGAATGCTCCCAACGAATGACGATGCCCCACACCCTGTTTAGCCATCTGTGCAAGTGGTCAGTATTTTGGATAAACTCTGGGCCACCTACAGGAAATGAACACATCAAATGGAATGCCAGTTGGGATAAGAACACAGTTTGTATGACAACACTGACACCGAACATCCTGCTCTTCTGCACTGTGATGTTCCACTGTCAGTTGGCCAGATTCTGAATTTTCTAAAGGAATTGTAATGCCTTCATCTTAAGGATGAAGCAGTCCATAAAATCCTAGTGATGAGTGTATTATGATCCTTCAACATGACAATAACTGTTCACCAGCAGCCACAATGCCGCATCCCAAAGGAAAGGAATTTTCATCATCACCACTGCAAAAACTCAAATTTCACAACAGCAGCAATCTTACACCATTTGTACAACAATGCTGACATCATTACGACTTGTATGACAATACTAACAGGTTCGCTAAACACTGACATTCTCATACATACCTTCCCTGCCACAAAGCAGCAAATCCTGACTCTCTTTACTTTTAGCAGTCTCTTTAGGTACTGGGATTTTGTCCAGTAAACTAAGAAAATTCTTTATGAATATCTCACTGGGATGTTGCTTGTTCAGTACAACAGTTGGCAGCAATTTCCAAACATAGTACAGAACATCTTCATAGGCAGTGAATTCTTGGAATCGTAAAAGAAGAATTTCTGTGATGCAGTCTGAAGACAGAAGTTCTTGTACAACAGGCTGAGAACAAAACAGACACAACTTGTATTGCAACTTGTAATTCAAAACTACTCTGAAGTACAACTTCAAATCTTTCTTCAAAGCTTCCAACAGTTATTCTGACAGTACTCTTCTGTCTGAATATCACATTCAGAAAATAAATTAACAATGAATTAAGTTCCAAAGAACTGAACAAAATCTGTGCAGACACACACATGCAGAAGATTCCTGATTTGCAGGAGTCTGGCCTTGTCTGATCAGCCACTTCAGTACAATTGCTGCAACCTTTCACGACAGGTTCCACCAAACTGGAATGAGACAATACGACTAATCTTTCAGTTGTCCCACCTCTCTAGTAATTATGCAGACCACTCTGAGCTCAGTCAAGCTCTGTGTCTTGTTAAGTGAGGGCAACTGCTTTCATGCCTTATGGAAAGAGACTCTTAATAATGCACTGTATTGTATGCTTCCTGAAAGTGCCTGTATTGTGCAGTATCAAGCTGTGACACTTCCTTATGTTTTTGGATTTATTTTATAACTTTATTACTGGTATTTCACAAGCCCATGGAACCAAACAGATATTTGACATTGAAATGGATTCTGATGACTGCTGTTCCGATGTCTTGATGGTTCTGTCACTTCCAATTAATCCCAAACAATGAAACCACCATATTTTGCAAAATTACTACCTTCGCACTCCAGGAACTAACTCCACGTGGAAGAATCCTTCTTGAGAAGCTAACAGTTCCTCAGCTAGTCATGAAATTACCACACCTTATGGAACCCACAAGTTCATCGCCACATTCACAACAGCTCACCACCTGTCCCATTCTTGAGCCACAGCAATCTAGTCCATGCCACCCCATCCCACTTACTAAAGATCAATTTTAAAATTATCATCCCATCTATGCCTAGGTCTCCCAAATGGTCTCTTTCCCTCTAGTTTCCCCACCAAATCCCTGTATGCACCTCTCCTCTCCCCCACACCTGCCACATGCCCCACTCATCTCATTCTTCTTGATTTAATCACCCATATAATAGCTTGTGGGCAGTACAGAACATTATAGTGTTTTCCTATCCCCTTACATTATCCCTCTTAAGGTCCGAAAATCCTAAACAGTACCCCATTCTTGAACACCCTCAACCTATGTTCATCCCTCACTGCAAAAGACCATGTTTCATGCCCACACAAATTAACAAGCAAAATTATTCACTCTGTATATTTTAATCTTTATATTTTTAGTTAGCAAACTGGAAGACTGAAGATTCTGCACTGAATGACAGCACACATTCTCTGACTTCAATTTGCTCTTAATTTCTTCATGAATGAAAATTTTATCTAGTAGGGTTGTTCCCAAATATTCGAACTGTTCTTCATTTTCAAAGGATTTATTAACCATCTTTTCATTGTGACTTTGCCCACATGCTGAACACAACATGTAAACTTATACTTGCTGTTCACACCTCTCACTTTTAGGCCAATTTCTTACCTGTAACTAAATACAGCTTCTGTGTTCTATTGTGTGGTATTTGTGTTTTCACCAAATAACTTACATGAAAACCAAACACTGGCACATACCAATCACTCTCAAGCACTCCCGGTTTGCCTGAACCCTCCCAATGGCATACTCTAAAGCACAGTTCCTTCCCACAAGTAACAAAGGTAGTACAAATGGTGGTGACAGGCAAAAAATACTCACACGCAGTTTCTGAACTGGGAAATAATATTCTTCTTCTTTTCCACAATCAATAGGATACTTTCCCTCTAAACTAAGTAGTTTCATCATGGTGGACAAGGCTTGTAACTGTGTGGCAGGTTTATGCTTTGACATTATTGCAAGCAATCTCATGAACGTGTCCTCATAACAGTCTCGAAGCCACACTCGATACTTCATTTCAGCATTTACTTCTGAAAATTTTCCAAATAACAAACTAATTAAAAGAAACAAGGTCACATACCCAACATAACATGTAAGTACATGAAGGATATCGTCACAAACACACAAAGGAATGCTGCACAAAGTCCCTTAAGTTCCCAACACTGTACTCCACTTTTTAAACCTGTTCCACATTTCTACCAGTTTTTTTTTTTAAGTGCAAGGTGTCTGGGAATAAACAAAATAAGAACTGAATATTCCAGGGTGTGAAGCCATGCAGTTCGGTAGCAGCAGGATGCTGCAGCAGGCCAGTGCCTACAGTCACATGAGAGGAAACACTGATATCCACAGTCAATGCTGACAGAACCTTAAATCTGACAACAACATCAACATCACACTATGCAGAGGAAAATGGTGAGGTTCATAAGAATTGCCAGAACTGTGGTTCTGAAAGTGCATCACCACTGTACCTACAAGCCAACAGTAAATCCACAAAAGAATTTGCAACGCAGATCTTCAGTACCAGTTCTCAACAAAATCCACCGATGAAGAGAGAACATGCAGATGGATATGTCACCATTTTGCATTCATTTATGCACCCTAAATAATCAATACTTTTCAAGATACTAAGCACCTGACAAGCTTTCTTGGTACAGATTTCAGTGTGGGACCCACAGTCAGTCTGACTACTTTGGAAAAGATAGCAAATTTGTTGCCACTCCTACAAATTAAACCCTGATTCCCACATAACTTAAAACACAAAGGCATACAAAGGTGAGTGTTCAGCTTTAGGCCCTGGCCACTTTACCTCCTACACCTTCTGAACAGCAGGTTGGTGTATCCCACAGCCAGTCTCCATGTACTGTGAGACAGAAAACTGTCTCATCCTGCCCCCAACCTTGTCACTACACCATCTACACACATGGGGACAAAGAGATGCACAGAAGTAAAAGAACATTTATGGGGTACATATGGTGAGAATATGTAGAGTGAATATATGTAATATATTGGGAGTTACAGAGTTAGCCCTCAACCATGCTACACAGTGCATGAAAACTGAAACAGTACAAATAATAACAAATCTTTCTTATTCATACTAAACTCTTCATTTCATTAAGTTCTACATGAGTAATTATAATCATAGTACATTACCATGTTCATTTACAGCAGCTGTGAAATTGCTGTTCATTTCTCTTCTTTTTAAAACTTCTGTGAATATCATTTCTAATGCTAAAATACTGGGCTGTATATTTCCTTCTTTCTGAAAAAGGAGAACAAAGTACGGCAAAGTCAGTCAGTCTCACTAACGGTCACATAACAACCTACAGCTAACTGTTACAGCACTCAGAGTCTGTAGCTTCTAGTCCAGGTAAATTATTAAAAGAACAAGGTTACAACAGAGCCATTACACGAGGAATTATGCTACCAACATAAGCAACATTATGTATCCCAACATAAACTAATGTAACATGTGCTACCCTAAATTATCCTCCACTAACCTAAACTCTCCTACCCTCACCTGTCATATCATAAAGTATGCTAACCAAAATGTAACCTACATCATCCTGAACTAACTTAATACAGAAGGGAAATCAAGTAAAACGAAGAAAACTGTACACTCCATAGGAATTAAACATAGCGTGAAGTGAAGGGTCAAAGTCGGTACTAGAATGATGGGCAGAATGTGTGCCAAGAGTGCAAATGCTGCATAAAACACACATATCAAGTACCAAAAAAACCGTTATAATCATTCAGTGGCAGTATTGGGAAATGTAAACACGGCTGAGCTTATATAGGCCGTTACTGAGTATTACAACTGACGGCCCGATAATATATTGGGGCGTATCATTATAATTCAATGAACGCGTAGTTCTATTTACATCCGGAGCGCGGTTACCAAACTAAAGAATGTATTTTTTCCTCCCATTCTTCAATATTCAGCAATTATGATTGTCATATTATGCCGCTCATAGTTCAATATACGCGTAAAATTGTCAAAGAAACGAAAATGATTTCTGGAATCTGCTCATAGTTAAGGTTATCTTAAACCGAGCGGCAAGAACGATGTTTTTCATTTGTGCACTCACTACATGCAGTTCGTTACCTCTAGTAATGATATGATGTTAATTAAGTTGTTTGAATTTTTTCTACTTTTCAAGAATTCTGAAGCCTGGGCTCGCAGCTCTTTAGACAACATTTCTGCAGCCGTCACCACAACACACTGTCGTCACCATTCCATACACAGATCATCTAGTATACCATATATATATATATATATATATATATATATATATATATATACACAAGATGATCTGTGATATATATATGATCCGTGCCCAGAGGATATCTCCCGTGAATCGGTGCTCCACCTGTGTATATTAGTAAGTCACTAATGAGAGTTAGCATCTCGACTCCCCTGCCATCTGCAAACCGCAACCTCCTAACTAACGCAGCCGAAACGGCTCTCCTTTCGAATGATGGTAGTTAGTTCTTTGTGAATTTGATGTTCGTGTTACCGTGCATCCTTAATATGAAATGACGTGTGAGACCAACTAGATGCAACAATTATGATTTATTAATAATCCATTAGCGCAACATGTTCCGGGTATCATCTTTGTGTCTGCTGTGTGTGGTGTTCCTATCTCTCGACTGTGGCGCTCCTATCGTACAACGTTAATTACGCAAGTATGCCACGCCTCCATCTTCACCACCAACCAATCAACCGCACAATCTTTTCATCTTGGAGCCAGCAATCGAGTAGGACGCACAACGTTTTCAGCGGAATCCAGTGTTTTGTTGTGCTGTGTTGTGTTTCTAACAAAAAGTTGAAATATTAAGGAACAATTACGGATACAAGAGTTGATATGCGTACCGGCGCTCATACGAACACTTCACTGAAATCCAAAATTGCGGATGAGATAGTTGGAACGAAGTGCTGTGCTTCGAGTTCTCGGGATTACACAAATTTAAGTGAAGTACGAAACTGTGTAAAGTGTGCGGAGCTTGAAATACAACTTCAAGAAGTACGTAATGAATTAAGGTCTGTCCAATGAATAATTCAGATGTTAAATAAAGAGCATGTTCGAGAGGATACCTCAACCCAACAGATGGAAGCCGAACGGGAAAAGGATGAGAGCTGCTGGAAAATGATTACAATAAGAGGTCCTAAAAGAGGAACAGAAGGTAACATGAAACTAAGGGAAAAAAATTAATAAATACTAAGGAACGAGCAGTTCTGACTGCAAGTCGTTTCGCAGCTCTAGAAACTGAGAGCAATTCGCCTAGAAATGAATATAGAATGAAGACTATACACGGGAACAAACCAAGAGTTATAAATAATGACCAGAAAGAAAAAATTTTCAGTGGGCCCTGAATCCATGAAAGATGAACACCACTCTGGAAGACCTTGAACTTAAAAAACGGATAACAATGTGGAGGAAGTGCGAGCCCTTGTGCGGTCAGACCGTCGACTCAGTGCGAATGATCGCTAGTGAGTTAAATTTGAACCACACCACGGTCCATCCGATTTTAACACAGGAATTAGCCATGAGAAAATTGTGTGCAAAGATTGTCCCCAAAAACCCGACAAGCGAACAGAAGGACAATCGGAAGGACGTGTGTCTTCGTCTTCTGGAACGGACCCAAAGTGACAGAAATTTCTTGAAGAACGTGATTACAGGTGACGAAACATGGATCTTTAAGTACGATCCAGAAATATAAACACAAAGTAAGGAATGGCACACATCTGCATCACCACGTCCGAAAAAAAAAGCGAGAATGATCAAGTCAAAAATGAAATCCATGCCCATCTGCTTTTTTGACAGTCAAGGGACTGTCCGTACAGAATTTGTGCCTCAAGGACAAACTGTTAATCAGTTTTATTACCGTGAGATTCTTGAAAGACTTAGAAAAAGAGTTGTTCGCGTGTGACCAAGCATTGCGAACGATTGGATGCTCCATCACGACAATGTCCCTTGTCACATGGCGATCTCTGTGATCAAATTTTTGGCTAAAAATGGCATTCCTGTGGTTCCACAGCCCCCATACTCCCCTGATCTCAGTCCGTGCGACTTTTTTGTTCCCAAACTAAAGTTTTACCTTAAAGGACGCCATTTTCGGATGATGGAAATCATCGAAAAAGCTGTAACCGATCAACTAAAAGCGATTCCGGTTACTGACTTCCAGCGCTGCTACGAAGAGTGGTAACAACGTCTCCGGAGATGTGTAGCCTCCCAAGGGAAATATTTTGAAGGGACAAACTCGATTTATAGTTTAAAAATAAATACAGAGTTATACTGAATCAGTCTCATTACTTTATTTACGGACCACGTATGGTGGAACTAAAGATATCAGCAGAAATGAAACAAGTTAAGGGCTATGATCCCTAAAGGGGTTTGCACAAAGGACTGCTAACACAAATGTTATCTTACTTGGAGCCCCTCACAGATATGATATGCCTCCTTCATGTGTAAACACAGACGTAAATCTCTACAATAAGAGGTTACAAATTTTTATGTCTACTTTTAATCATGTAAGGGTCCTCAGTATGTCTACACAGAGAAGACATCATACCAATCATGGACTACACTTAAATAAGAAAGGGAAAGATTGGAGAGTAAACAACCTAGTAAAGAAAATTAGGAACTTGTATCTACCGGGCAAGATATCCCCACCCATAGTGTTGCCATGGAGGGATGTAAATGAAAATGTAAGTCAGCTGACTCAACCTAATAAAGGCCGTTATTGGTCTAAGAGTGATCTAAAGGAGGATTTTGGGAATCAGGTTTTAACTGTTACAGTAAATGATGATATGGAATGCCCGAGTCCTAGTTGTAGGAATGACGACTGCCTAAAATTTGGAGACAGTGCTGTAGGCTTTAGGTTTCTGTGACCATGCATCGTGAGCAAATTGTGGAGTGAGAGAGAAAACCAACAAGATGCAACAGTTAGATGTTTATTTTTAACAATTTCTCAACATCATTATGCCTGAAACATGTTGAGAAATTGTTAAAAATAAACATCTAACTGTTGCATCTTGTTGGTTTTCTCTCTCACTCCACAGTGCAGTAGGTGTTGATTTTCTATCAAAGAGTGATGTGGAATATTTGGGACAGACCTCAAAAGTAAACGATGACCCACAGGAAGATGTAGCAATATGCAAAAGGTTGAAAAAACTTCCAACTAACAAGTACCAAGATTTTTTATGTTAAATGAAGATCATAAACTTAACTTGAGTGAACAAAGTGTTAGTGGTGCAAGTGTGAGCAGTAACAACTTAGATAAAACAGCCTCCCAAAACTTTAATACTAAAGTACCATCTAAATCTAAACCTAAAATTAAATTGTCTCATCAACTAAATGGTTCAGTACCATTAACTTTTTACCATAAATATAAGAGGATTGAGAGGAAAAGCAAATGTATTGTTAAGTCAGTTATATCCAACTTTCTCACATATACTGTGCCTCACAGAGCATCATATGAACCACTTAGAATTACAGCATACATTTTTTGACAATTATAAATTAGTTGTCAGTTATTGTATAACTTTTGTATGAAAGGAGAGGAGTATGCATATTTGTGCAAGAAAGTTTAAAGTATGTAAGAATTGACCTAGAAAAGTATTGTAAGGATAAAAACTTTGAAGTATGTGCCGTCAAGATTCACTTCAATGCGAAAAGTGCATGCATAATTGCTATATACGAAACCCCATCAGGTAATTTTGATCTATTTATTTAAAAATTAGACAAAATCCTTAGGAAATTGTTTACTGTTACCACTGAATACATTATTTGCGGTGACATAAATATAGATTATTTAGTTGACAGTGATAGAAAAAGTCGATTAGAGGCTCTGCTTATAACCTATAATTTAATAAGTGTAGTTAACTTACCAACTCGCACTCAAAAACATTCTGCCACAGCTATCAACAATATTTTTATTGACATTTCTAAAATGGGGAATTATTCTATATGTCCAATAATCAATGGGCTGTCCATAACATTACATTCTAT
>Ga0131853_10002567_pt1 | contig 32428 bp, 18 predicted proteins | sample TergutLab28metaG_FD_92764 | JGI IMG/M metagenome (GOLD analysis project Ga0131853, IMG submission 92764) | Labiotermes labralis P1 segment gut microbial communities from Petit-Saut dam, French Guiana - Lab288 P1 (version 2) (version 2) | ecosystem: Host-associated > Arthropoda: Insects >... | reverse complement strand
TTTTTCAACCCCTTCTTAAATAAACCCACCCCCAAACCACAAAATGCAAATTTATAAATAGGGGGGATGCCCAACCCCCCCCCCCCCCGACAACATGTGTGAACGTCGTAAAAGAGGATCCGCACAATAGTAACGGGGGAATCATGTGCATCACCTGATACGTATGGCAGAATTTGATAAAGATATTTATTTCAATTATTGTTTTTCCAAGTTTATAATTGGGTGAGAGCTACTTCATTTGAACCCTACGTATGTTCAATATGCATTTCATCGTGATCCACACAAAGAGACTGTCGTTAAATTCCACAAAGAGAATTATTATTGGAGTTACGCTAAATAACTGTTCTGACCAGCGTTTCTACGTATTGTAACTGCATGTTAAATTCTGGAACTGAAAGAACGTGCATGCACTGTGATTTTGCTAATTTAGTATATTATTTGCAAATACAAAACAATCCTGCGGTTAAAGTGGCCAGAGCTTGAATTTCATCATCCCTTATCTAATAATTCTGCGTGGGGCTGAATTATAACCTACCAATATTCTGGTGGAATTTGTAACATTTGTGCGGTTGGCAGCAATTATTCATTTAGGAGATCCCGAATTCGAGTATCAGCGAGGGACACTTTATGCTGTCGGGATTTCTTCGTGGTCTTTTTTAGTATGCCTAGATAATGCTGGGCTAAGTCCTTAAATTAGTCAATTAACACTTCTATCCTTTTAGTTTCGAATTCATGCTTCACTCACACCGCAACTACACAGCTCGGTCCGATTAGCGACTAGGCTAAACGCTGGACGATCCATTTTTCGAAAGCCAGCATGGACAAGAGACCTTTCTGTTCTCCAGAAACGTCCAGACTTACCTTGGAGCCCACTTAATCTCCTAGTCAATGGGTATCAGAGCCTCTTTCCTGGGGGCAAAGCGGCTGGGGCATGAAGGTGACCGTTCATCTTCCATTTAGTGCCGTGGATACGAATGAGTGGAACTAACTTACACTCCCATCTGTGACTTCATTGCGTGCACAAGGACAGCTGTGCGTTTTGCTACACAACAGTGTACAGTTTACCCGGATATTCGTGTCTTCAATTCCACCATGAGGGTATTTGAAGGCTGAGGGGAAAATCCCTGTTAATACAATTCATATTGTTTATAAATTTAACCCTTTCGTCGCAAATTATGCTTTGGTCGAAATTTTGTTATGAAAGAAACATCGCAAGCAGTTTTATTCTGTACACCCACACCAAGTTTTGTCAAAAACGGTTCAGTAATTCGGAGATCAAACGTTCGGACAAACGGAAGGACAAGACCGCTTCTGTTTGCCTAATCGTCTTGTACTTCGCTTAGAGGATCTCACAGATAGCAAAAATCATCTAGTTTCCTCATCAAAATGTTGTTGTTGTCGTGTCTGTGGTCATGTAAACTATTGTGATAGTCTTTTTTTTTTTACCAACTTGAGGCACAAATTCTTTATTTTAACACATTTATTATACTCCTCTACATGTTTCGAGCACTGTTATGCTCATCTTCAAGAGGACAATTGTATTAGTACAGCATCTGATATCGTCACTCTCTTTAGATGACTGTTCAGTACACAGGTTACGAGAGCCCTCTCTTAAACTGTGGTCTCAACAGTCACCTAAAGAGAGTGACAATACAATTGTCCTCCTGAAGATGAGCATAATAGTGCTCGAAACATGTAAAGGAGTGTAATAAATGTATTAAAGTAAAGAATTTGTGCATCAGGTTGGCATAAAAATACTATCAAAAAAATATAAAAATATAAAAAATGTAAACTGTTGTTACATGAAACCTTGCACGAAGAGCGACTATCATTGTCGAAATGTCAGCATGTGCTTTGGTGATGTTGATGGACATGATGTAATGCTGTGAAGTCAAGGTACAGGACTATGATACGAAGTAAGTCAGCAGAAAGGAACTGGGAATTGTTTACGTATAACTTATTACATTAAAGGGGCAGAGTCCGTTTTCAATAGCTTTTAACCCCTCGGTTAATGAATAAAGTACAAGGTATTTATGGAAACTAAAGATTTATATGCCAGGCCCAGTGGCCGCGCGGTCTAAGGCGCAGGTCTGCGGCCGCTCACCTGCTGAGATTGTGGGTTCGAATCCCATCGTGAGCATGATTGTTTGTCGTGAGTATTGTGTGTTGTCAGGTAGTGGTCTCTGCGACGGGTTAACTCGTCCAGAGGAGTCCTATCCACTTTGGTATGTCGTTGTATGTGATCTAGAAACCTCGTGAATGAAGAGGCCCTGGCCCACTGGGGGCTGTTGCGCCAAAAAAAAATTATAACCGTGCTAAGCGGTCCGACTCAGATCCTGTCTTGAGCCAAATGGATTCCGCGAACACGAATAACGTTGTATTGACTTCATTTGACTACATTCCTCCCAACTAGGGCACGATGAAGCAGGTGCTATTTTTCCATGAAACTTGTCAATCAAAATTGTACGTTTCTTAGGGTTTCCTAACTCTTGCTACCTTATGTATCACTCTGCCTTCATTTGCAGTCTTACTTTTAGCCAAAAGAAGTACGTACTGATCGCGCCTTGAGTGTTCACAAACACTGATTTCCATCTCAATTTCTAACATTGACATATCATCAGACAAAGAAAGACGTGCTGTAAAAACACAGAACAGTCATCCGTCGCTTTTCGGGAGGACAGGCCCGGTGTGGCCCAGAGGGTGGGTAGAGGTATAGCTCTACTCTTCCATGACCGCGGCACTAGAAGGGGGTAAGTGGTCAACAGCACGCCCCGGCCGCACTTTACCCCAGGGAAAGAACCGGTACCCATTTTACAGCAGGCTGGGTGGGCCCCAGGGCCGGTCTGGACGGGCGGAAAATCTCGTCCCCACCGGGATTCGATCCCGGACCGTCCAGCCCGTAGTCAGTCACTATACCGACTGAGCTACCCGGCGCACATCTGTTAAAGGCCTGTGCGAAATACGGCGCTACCACGCAGTACGAACCCGCCGAAATTGAGGGATTTTTTTCGCGGCCGAAAAAGAAATTAAATTTGGACCTGAAAGTTTAGCCAATGCAATGCCTTCCCCAGAGTCACAAAAACTAAACACTGCTGTAGATTAGTCCGTCCTGTTTCCGCTAAGCGCTTGCGTTTTCGATAGGGGTTAATTGTTTAATTTTATGTTTATGGTTCCGTGCATCCCTGATCTATATTAATAAATGTCCAACGAGATGGAACACAAAGCACTCTGTTTATTATTATGCAAGTTCACTCTACATATTTCGGGTGTCAACCACACCCATCATCAGGAGTACACAAAACTGTAACTACAGCCTCCGGTACTGGTCATATTTTTTGTGCAGACCTCCCTCCAACGTGGCCAAGACACCCGAAACATGTAGAGTGAACAAGCAGAATAATAAATAGACTGCTTTGTGTTGCATCTCGTTGGACATTTATTAATGTAGGGTTAATTGTGTTTGTTCTACTCCCTTTTGAGAAAGACTTTTTATGTCGCCCTTGCTGTAAAACGACAGTCTTATTAGCGTAAAATTTTTAGCCAAATAAAAAGAGGCAACTGGATCTTACGTTACGTTAAAAATGTCTATGGCGAAGAACGGTTGAATCTTCGCCACTGTCATCGTGTAATTTCACAGTTGTCGTTTATCCACGTGCTCTATTTCTTCAGTCCTTTGTCTGCTACAGCTTCACAGACGGCCTTCCCCGCTTCCGTCTTGGTAGTGGTAACCTTTACAGCACTTCCCGGGGCCATCTGATGTCTGCTATTCTTTGCGCGTGTCGTGCTATTCTGATCATGTTAGAACGTGACAAATAGAGAAAATAAGCAGAAAACAATGAAAGTAAGGAAAAAAAAAGGAATGAAGGGGAAAATTACGTAGATTAAAATGAGTTCTAATGCTTAAACTATTATCCGTTACACACGAACACAACCCGAAGAACTGTATTCAAGTCTTCTGTGAATGCCATTGTTCAAATTACATTGTTGGTTTTAAAAGGAACTGCACAAAACGCGAAATTACATTTCAAACAACGTATTATAGAGTTATCCGATCAATACAGCGCAATAAGTGCTCTGACATTCATTCATTTATTCCGTGCACGACATGTTTCGGCCGTTAACTACGGCCATCATCAGGCGATACTACAACTACAATATAAAAGGTAAATTGAGGCAGAGACATCTTCTTCACAAAATTATTTGGTCTTAATAATTATATTATTACACCAGAGAATGAATATTAAAATGTAGATATTATTATTATTATTATTATTATTCCTTCTTTGATGTAATAATATAATTATTTATTAAATAAAGGATAATCATCTGCCCTATTTTACCTTTTATATTGTTGTAATTTCGCCTGATGGTGGGCCGCGATAGCTCAGTCGGTATAGCGACTCGGTCCGGAGATCGAATTCCGGTGGGGGCGAGATTTTCTGCAGCCGTGCGGACCGGCCTTGGGGCCCACCCAGCCTCCTATAAAATGGGTACTAGGACCCTTTCTCGGAAGTGAAGCGGCCGGGGCTGGCTTTGACCACCCACCCCATCTAGCGCAGAGATTAAAGAAAGAGTAGAGCTATACTACTGCTTCCCCTGGTCTTCGTGGCCTGATCTGGCGTGAAATTGGCCTTTACCTTTTATTACCGTCTAAGGTTGACCGCAGTTGACGGCCGGAACATGTCGTGTGTGTAATGAATAAATTAATGTCAGGGAATTTATTGTTTTGCGTTGATCGAATAACTATAGACTACATTGACCGAACGGGTACAACCAGGTGACCGTACATTTCAAGCGTTTTGTTATTACTTTGTCTTATAGGATCGAATAGGAACACATATTGAGCTTCCGAACTGCTGTGTACAGATTGTAAATACTACCATTGTGTTGCTGGCTTCCAGTCCTATAGACTGTGCTTAACGTAAACCAGTAACAACATTTTGATTAATTTATGTGTTAGCCTTCCGGACAAGTAAAAAAGTGATGGAATCATATAGCTTATTGTGGGACACATGAGACTCTCCAGCTGTGATGTCGATAAAGGTTGCAGTCTGCTTCAAGATACACATTGTTGACAGCTGTCATTATTTTGCAGATGAATAATAATAATAATAATAACAACAAACACTCCTTTCTTATTTAGTAAAGTGCTAAATGAATAGCCAGATGGTCGATTACAGAAGGAGCACAACATAAGAACATGAATAACGAAGGCAGTAATAAAGGAAAACATATGAAGAAAACACAAAGCAAATGGCAAAAATAATTTACACATGTTTGTTTGTTTGTTTTGGCACGACAGCTTACAGCGAACCGGGGTCTCCTCATTCACGAGGTTTCTAGATCACACACAACGACGCACTACAGTCGGTAGGACTCCTCTGGACGAGTGATCAGCTCGTCGCAGAGACCTCCACCTGACAACACAGAACACTCACAACAGACATCCATACTCTCGGTGGGGTTCGAACCCACAATTTCAGCAGGCGATCCGCCGCAGACCTACACCTTAGACCGCGTAGTCACTTGGACCGGCTGACACAGATGTAGTAAACCAAAAAATACACACCGATAAAACATGCTCTATATGACATTAAAATTCATCTACATGCTGCGGTCGCAGTTGCGACCATCAGTGTGCATTTGTCGGTTTAATACGTAAGTTAAAATATTTCTTAATGCACGGGTATGGAACATATGAACAGCATAATACTTAAATAATTCATTAAGATGTCTTGCGATAATAAATAATAATAATAATAATAATAAGTGCTATGTGGAAGCAAAAGGCAGCACAAGTGATCCCGATAGTAATATCATCTACAGGAGTAATCCCAAAGTCACTATCACAAAGTCTAACAAGACTTAACGTGCACCCGAATACATACATACAACTGCTAAAATCTGTAATTCGTGGCGCATGTTCAATTGTAAGAAACTTTTTAAACTACAAGTAAGACCACCGAGCCTAATCATGTTGATTACTACATCCCAGGATAGGTGAATATTTCCCAGCCGAAGCTGAGAAGTGAAAAATTTGATAATAATAATAATAAGTTTGGTAGAAATTGTGATAATTTGTCTTCTCTTGATGACAGAGTCACTACTAACAGGGTCACTACTAACAGTCACTACTAACTGAATTTGCCGTAATGGCGTACCTGGCGGAGGGACAATTTTTTAAGGTTGGACTAACATGAAATAAAGGAGCAGCTCAGAGTTTCCGAGTGGGAAATGGAACATCATTAATGTTCAAATAATAATAATAATAATAATATTTATATATCGGGAAGACCATATTGCTTACGTCCAGATTGTGTTTGCTTAAGATCTCTTTGACAGTGACGGCATATTTATGATTGTTGACTTATAAAACCATAATTTATACAAATATTTAGGTACATTTACGGTGTACCTCCATTCAGAAGTCTACAAGGCTAGCTCCAGTATTTCACTAGTTACCGCCATCGAACGTACACCTGAACAGGTATTATGCTGCCCCCAATTTTTGCTTCATTTTCCGAAAAAAAAGGGTGTAACCAAGTTGTATAAGTATTTTGAAGGTTTGTCGTCTTATATAATTTCAGGACCCTAAATGAAATGATGCTGCTTAGAAATAGTTCCTCATTAACACCAGCTTAGAAGAATTATTGTTTATATCTAACTACATAGAGTCACCTAGAAATTCGTAATCCGATATTGTAAATTGCTGGGCTAATCAGTTCAGGATATTTGAAATGAACTTGTCTTAGCAAAAACCACAGAGGACAAAAACTTTAGTCTAATGTCTTGAAGGGAGAAAGAAAAAAAAGTTAATGACTTTTTTTTTTAGCCACGATGAGAATAAACAAAGCTATAAATGACTTGAACAGCGTTCTAGGTAAAGTTTACTCAGGAAGAAAGTAGATTGCTTTGGTGGTACAGTGCAATTCCCTGCGCTACTGGCACGTGTTGCTCTTCCACGTCTGGAGTTCAAGAGTCTTCGCGGGTAGACTTGAACTTTGATTCTCAAAGGGCGGGAAGTGTAAGAGAAGTCCTTTGTCTGGAGGTGAAAACTGGCAACCACAGACGATTTCAAGGCTCTTGAACACAAACGCCACAGACGGTAAAGTGTCGGCATGAGGCAGTGTCCTTCGCCGGTTAATCGATTGGCCTGGCTGTACCTATTGCCTGACGATCTTCGTTTCTCTCATTTCCCATCTCATTATATAATCCATCAACCCATCCGTCTGTCCGCCTTTATGTCCAAAACTCATCCACCGTTCTTATTAATTAAACAACTTAATGCACAAATTCTTGTTTTATAATAAGTTTATTATATGCCTCTACATGTTTCGAGCACTATGTGCTCATCATCAGGAGGTGAAAATTATATTATACAGCATCTGGTATCATCACACCTGTAGGTGGGCGTCCCGTGCACAGGTTGAGAGAGGACTGCAGTCCTCTCTCAACCTGTGCACGGGACGGCCACCAACATGTAGAGGTATGTAATAAACTTATTGTAAAACAAGAATTTGTGCATGAAGTTATTTCCGTCTTATTCTTCCTTCACCCTTCCTGTTTTTCATTCTTGGTCCTTCCTGTTCATTTCTATCTTGATGTCTGTGTCTGTTGCTCTACTCCTTCTTTTTAAGCTGTTGCAGATCATGTGAGACAGTTGAACTCAACGGCATGGCTTTCCACCCGACCACAAAATATCACACAGGATATTACGCCTTATTTACTTACTTACTTACTCCATTGATCAGAGTCCTTCTTGAGAATCTAACCGGTTCTCAGCTAGTAAAAAAACTCCTCGCATTTTATGGAACCCTAAGGTTCATTATTGCATTTACACGTGCCCAAGGATATTACGCTTTTTGGCATTAGGTCAGTGTGAGTGTAGAGTGAGTCGGCGTGGGCAGACGTCAGTCGATCACATGAACTTCACGTGGGCTGCTTGTTACTGCTACACAGTACTGGCGTTCATGTTCGTTCAAGATACAAATGTGGTAGCGGGGAAATTTAAATTTATTTTTTCTTCTTCCTTTGACAGTGGTAATCTAATCAGCTTATTATTCTCCATTTCACGGTATTGACGGTGTTGTCTGATTTGTTTGCACAGTTTATCCATCGTTATCTTGTGTGTGTTAATGCCACGCAAGGCAATATTCCTTTCATTTTCAACAGGTCTCCTATCCATTTCTTAGGATATTCTTCTGTTTTGGTCTGTAATACACGTACACTTAATTAATTCTTCTTATCTTGCAATTAGTATTATTTTGTCCAGCTGCGTGCAATCTGTAATTCTCAGAAAATGTATCAGAGAAACTTCTAATTCTAGTTATATTTCTAAAATCGCCAGCCTGTCAGAAATTTTAAATTGTTCGGTTCTGTTATCTTTCCTTGCTTTTACTTCTAGCATTCCGTGTGTAGTCCTACATTTTGCTTACAAATTGTACACTTTTTCTTCTAAATATAACTCATATCATAGGTGCAGACAACCTGTCAGCCTTCTGTTGGAATGTGCATTTTGTTTTGACGAAGTTACGACATTCATAAATGCACTCTGTGGAAAAAAATGAAGAGTGTTTTAGTGTTAATTTCGGCTGGTGGTACCAGGGGTAATTACTGCGCTTGAAAATAGCAATATCACATTGAAAACACTTTGTAATGAAAATGGTTCAATACTCCTTCCCCAAATTCGCACTGAAATCTGTGTTTACTGCTGGAGGGATATACCTCGCGCGCGCGTGTGTGTGTGTGCGCGCGCGCGTACGTGTGTGTACATGGGCGTAACTCGGTGGAGCAGGGGAGGGGGGTGCAAATGGTCCTCCAATATTTTTTCTACCGAAGAAATTTTTTTTTGTTACTGATTTGAAAATGGCAAATAAAAAATAGAAATATATTCTAAACCATTACTTGGGCTGTGTACAGACAGAAAAAATGAGAAACCTGCGTGTTACGGAATGCAGAATAGAGAAATGGTCGATTTTACCCCAACACGTCGTAATTAGTCAAGTTGTGCCTATATATATATGTATATATATATATATATATATCATCATCATCATCATCATCATCATCTTCCTACATGGATTAGGTCGTTTGACCTGTTCCGGCATCGACGCATTGCCATCGTTTCCTGGGGCGTCCACGATCTCTTCTTCCTCGAGGTTGGTAGTTGAGGGCGTGTTTCGGGAGTCTGGTGTTGTCCATTCTTTCAAGGTGGTTGATCCAGTTTTGTTTGTATTTGAGTCTGACGGCTTGTATACCAGAGATCTCTAGTTCTTTTTTTTTATGACTTCGCTTCTTATTTTATCCAGCCTTGTGCATCCCGTAACACTTCTTAGAAAGCGCATTTATGCAGCTTCTTGGCGAGTCATGTATATATATATATATATATATATAATACATATATACATATACATATGTGTGTCTGTGTATGTGTATACACACACACACACACACACACACATATATATATATATACACACACACACACACACACACACACAAATAGATATCTAGGCAGACAGACAGGTAGGCGGAAAGACAAGCAGATGCAAATAAATAGAGTAGGCATCCGAACACCAGTAGCTCTTTTTCCAAGTCAAAAACCTGGCGTAATTCTGAATCAGATGTTAATAATTTGACATACATTTGTGCTTGTGTACAAAAGAAGGTTAGTTAACTGCAGTTCCGATCAAAATAATTGGATATTTTTATTTTACTTTGATAATTTCACAGCTAATTCTAGATACATGAACTTCGAAAGTTCAAAGTTCATTGACGTCTAAAAACAAAATAACACTTTTGTAACTCGCTGACCACTCGAACCACAGCTGAATACTAATTATTGTTGCGCAACTGACTGCATACGTCATGCTAATTCTGTGTTGAGATTGTTTGACCTATTGATGACGCAGAGCAATACAGGGCGACAGAACAATCACCGGTCTCACTTTCCACGTGACATGCTCCGATTCTCATACGAAACTGATGTTTGGATTTCATCGTGTCGCATTTTGACGCAGTGAGCGTAAATTAATAGAGCTGCTGCAATGTTACAACAATGTCATAACATTTGTAATAATTCAGAACTTAATAAACTACTAACAAGCAGAGCTCTGTGTTTGATTTGTGGTGTCGTTTTAAGTGCTCAAGAAAATGGCTTAAAAACGTCACAGGTTGTGTAGTTGGCTTTTCGATTCAGTTGTTGTAAAGCACAACGTGAGAAACTGGAGAAAATTACATGATTTGGGGCTAACATTTGTATAATATAATTATGAATATCATATAATTGAAAATGAGTCTGGGAGGAGCAATAACAGCAATTAGCCAGAGAGATGTAGTGCAAAGTTGGTAATTAAACGTGGGGATAGTTCTGTTGGAGGGACACAGGAATGGATGAGATAAAAGCAGGCCAATTTAAAGTTGTCTTAAAGTAAAATTATTTGCTAGTGCAGATTAGATTCATACAGCTGAGAGTAAAGTCTAATGGCAAGCTTTACGTGAAAACTGTAATAAACAAGAGGGTGTCGTGAAAGCGGGTAATATTTAGAACTAACGAGCAGCTTTCAACTACATGAAGCTATTCTGTGTGAGAAGCTTAAAAATCATATAATCGGCAAACTGTCCTTCCGAAAATCTACTCGTGCTTATTGTTTTGTGTGTATATTGTTCCACCCAAGCGGTTGGAGACAGAGGAGTTCAGGCCCAAAGAAGCAAATTCCGATGTATGTGTCAGAATGACACTGTTTTCTGACAGATAAAGTAAGTTGTTATTGAGTATTGGCCGTAATCTGACATGGCCTTAGCTTTACAGAATACGGACCAATCAGAACACTAGAATTCAAGAGCGTCACTTATTTTAACATAGAATATTACAAACATAGAAAAACGTATAAGGATATATTTTGTGTTTGTGTTGAAGTTGTTACATCAATTGTTGGTGTTTGAAAAAGACGCAAAAATTTTGGCATTTTGAAGTAGATAAACTTACTGCGAAACGTAGAGTAGAGGTCTGAGTCTTAACGGGCTTGATCCGTTTCCGTCTTATATAACCATAGAATTTGCTTTAAAGTTCAATTTTCTTTTTGTCTCTATCTATGAGGAAAATGATGATACAGAGACCATCCTCAGAAAGCCAGTTCAGTGTAAGAACATCGGACATAATTTATCTTTCCTTAATTATTTCAGTATTTCCCAAGCAAAAATCTCATTTACTATTATACTAAGATTCATAAATGAAGACTATTTTTATTGTACCTGACATACCACTTCCCTACGTGCTCTAAATGAATGCATGACACTGTCTTATACAGTGTTCTGAGAATGTTCATGACATGAAACGTAGTAGTTTTTCTTAAGTAGACGGCTTACAATGAAGTGCTTTTTATTTTTAAATCTCTCGAGGACAATAGAGTAAAAATGTTGGTAAGAGAAGTCCACTCAAAAACATTCCAAAGCTAATATCAAAAGAGATAAAAGAAGGAACTCTTACTGACATTACGCTTCTTAAGGATCAGTGTGGCTGCAACGATAACACTTCTGAAATTTATTCAGAGGTTTTCTTAATAAAGCGTCCATCAGGTCGCCTGCGGTCTTGATTGAGGTCTACTGTGTTTTACTCAGTCATTCTAGTGAGGTGCTGTGTTGGTAACTCGATGTGGGCCAGCATGGTCAGCGAACCTTGCCTTTCATTCCACGCTAAAAACTACTAGAAACGACAGAGTGTCGTTAAATAAGAGATGGCAGTAATGCATTTAGCAGTGAATTAATATAACTGGACATGTTTGATGTGTGTTGGACCGTGCATCTTTGTGATAACTAAAGAATAAGAACCAACTAGATGCTATTTATTATTTTATTGTACTTCTTGTAGGCTCAGCATGTTTCCGGCACTACTATGTCCATCATCAGGAGCTCACGACTCTGATGTTGATTACCACATTGGTCGTTTCGTTCTTGGTTTGCTGTAGGTTTGAAGTTAGGTGCGGGTAGGCTGGAGTAGTGTCCGGGCTTCAGGCTATAGCCTGCAGCCCGGACACTACAGCCCGGAAACATGTTGAGCCTATAAGAAGTACAATAAAATAATAAGTAGCATCTAGTTGGTTCTTATTCTTCAATTAACTGGGCATGTGTTGATATGACATTCTCAGCTCGTTGGTTATTAATGTTACTGAGTTTTAAGATGTGATAATATCTGTTCTGGGAAATAAGAAGTAAATTGTGGAGAAATCTATTGCCTTCATTTATAGGTTTCAACTTTGTACCCTGAAGACGGAGGCAGTAGGTTCCACCCGAACGTCATTACTTTATCTATTTATGCGTCAAAAGTAACATCCTAAATAAATAATTAAATTGTTATCTTCTGGCATATGAAGCCCTGAGAACGGACGCAGCTGCTTTCTGCGAAATTTCCAAATCCACTAGACACCCTATACGAGGTAAAGATCCCGAAGAGCACAGTCTGATTCTTCACTGCCATGAAAGTTTTCAAACTTCACAAAGAAACTTCCTTCGGTCATCAGAGACTTAATTTCTCCGGAGATGGAATTGGCTTGTAGCGCGGAGAGAAAGTGAGGTGGAGTCTTGAGCCTTGTTTAATTACTGTCAGGCCCCTGAAGTTATGATATTAGGTCAAGAGTTTAAGTCTCACTCGCAGATGGCGCTAATTCAATAATAATGTTCGACGTCTACCAGTTACTGAGATTTCTACGTGTAACAGGAACGGCACTTCGATTTCAGGGAACTTCTCTTTATTAATCGCCAAAGTATAGACAATCTCGCCGGTCCCAGTGGCCGCGCGGTCTAAGGCGTAAGTCTGCGGCCGCTCGCCTTCTGAGATCGTGGGTTCGAATACCACCAGTGGCATGGTTGTTTGTCTGTTGTAAGTGTTGTGTGTTGTCTCTGCGACGCGCTGATCACGCGTCCAGAGGAGTCCTACCGACTGTGATGCGTCGTTGTGTGTGATCTAGAAACCTCAAGAATGAGGAGGTCATGGCCCGCGTTGGGCCGCAGCGCCACAGGAAAAAAAAAGAAGACAATCTCAGAGTAGGTAAACCACTGCCCGTGATAGAATTTTTTCAGACCCGCGGAATTGTTGGGACTGCTACCTAAAATGTAATTTCGTATTTTTTTATTTTTGAGTAAAAATAAAATACTATGAAACAAAATGCAGAAGCTCTGTTAACCCGCTGATCAGGAGTGTTGTCTGAAAGTAAATAAAGAGAAAGCTGAGTGTGTTAATGTCGCATGAACGGAATGAGGCTTAGGATAAAAGCAAGAATATGGTTAATAAATTGCTTGAAAATGTGGCAAATTAATATATTTGGGAATGTTAGTAATAAATAATAAATGCATGGACAAAGAGATAGGGTAAATTAAATAAGTTGAATACTTGTTAAAACTCTGGTAACACCATCAAATGCACAATTCTACAGTTTATGTATTCTGTCTGTTACTTAGCTGCTACATATTATGGCATTATCGCCATCTTCAGGGAGGTCACGTCAAATTTGCATCAAAACATACAGCAATAAACAGTATACCATGAACACAGGTATGCATGTTTATTGTAAACTGTACGGTGCTTGCGAGTTTTCACGTTCCTTCCGCGGTGCAGTTGAGGTCTTCGATCATGTAGAATGTTGCGTGTTGTTGATTGGTGGGTGACTACCAAAAACGCCTCACAACATTCCAGCAAATCGAAGATTTGATGCTTGGTGAAGCAGAGTTACAAATTTCCACACACCTTCGCCGAACGTCTTGTAAAGAGCAATTTTCAAGGATAGACTCGAGAATTGTTTCCCAAAGGGTACTCTGCTAATCCCAAGGGTCCCGCGACCAGTCCCCAGGGGTACGTGGGTTCTTTTCTATAATGGCTACATTAATGTTGATTAATTTTTGTTTAATTAAAGGAATAATATTTTGTTGAAAATAATCTAGGAACTTCTCTAATTATAAAAGCTCCTAGATTAGTTTCAATTTGTTGAAATAATCTAAGAACTTCCATAATTATAGAAGTTCCTAGATTAGTTTCAACAAAACATTTTTGTTAATATGTTTATTCCGTATGACTGTTAGAATATCTAATTTGGAAACTTCCCATACCCATGAAGCGAGTGGCAGTCATTTTCGTTAGGATCAAATCATGCAGTACCTTGTTATATAAGCTACCGGTGTGTGTTCATAGCTATCTAAAATCAATTCTAAGAAATACATTTTTAATTTTGGATACCTGTCATCCGGACACTCTGTATTTACATGAGCGAGGATGTGAGGATTCGTGGTTATTTTTCGAAGCCAGAAGGGGTCAGCGAGTAAAGAAGTTTGGGAAACACTGGGCTAGGCGTTTTGTTTACGCCGATTTAGTACGTCATTATGAGTAAAATCATTATAATTCAAAGACCTGCATGGCCATGTTCTTAACTTGAAAACGAAATTACAAAATTTCCTAATTTCTACTCTTTAAATTGGGTACACGGTAGCGCATTTGGTTTAAGTACTGCGTTAGAAGCCGGCAGGTCTTAAACCTTCCGGCCGCACTATGGCCCTGGGGTCAACTCGTGCTTTAACAGAAATGGGTGCCAAGGGTGTCTCCTGAGGTTTGAGGCTGTCTGTGTCTAGGGCTGACAGCATTGACACCTTCACGTGCAGAATGTCTAGAAATTCTGGGAGCCTCAACTTCCTCAAGCTCTACAGGCCCTGCCCAGGCCTGTATAAGGATTGCTTTACCTTACTTTTTAAAATAGGTCTGATACGAAAGTTGAAGTCCACACTGTTTCGATTATAAAAAATTACTTTTCTGGGGGGCTAGGAGGCAGTGTAGTTTGGCTTATAAGTTCCAAATTTGAGGAGGAATACGCTCTATAACTCTGAAGTTGGAGGCAGTAGGTTTCTTAGAGACGGCTGTAAAAAACTACCAAACTACACGGCGTCACATCACAGAACAACGCAGTCTTCGTTGTCATACTGACTGTGATTTTATTTATTGTATCTGCTTTGTGAACATATATTTATAATTCCTGTGGGCTTATTTGCGATCAAAAATTTCCTAACCGAGTGACGGAAATGTTTATGTTTATGACGTCATAAGCTGACACCGATAACCATTATCAAGGAATTCTTCGTGTATATCCCGTGTGAAAGAGTTAATTTCCACAAGATTACTAGCGCAACTTTAATTCAACAAATCTTAGAAGGCAATTTAAATATAGTACCAAACTCCTCATTATTTCTGACCAACTTAATTCGTGCTCAAGAAAGATGTGTTTAAACTGCATTTTGCTGGCGTAACCACAGTATGTGCATCAGCAAATATGCAGCCACATAGTACCATTCTGTACATTTGTGTCTTTCAGTCAGGATACAGATGTATTTTGTTCAAAAACATTTGGTCATGTAAGTGCCGATCAGGTTCCCCGTCACACCTACAACCATATATTAGCCCGGAACCCAGGGGTCACTCCCGTTGTTTACCGATAAGATAAAACGCAGCAGTGCGTAGATGTAGGCTAGCAGCCGCAATCCTTATTTATGCTGTTGTGTTGAATCTAGTCCTGCTTTATTCTGGTTCATTTCAGAATGTGATTCCGAGCTTAGTTTCCTTACATTTTGCGTTGAATAAAACTGGCCACGGCCATTTTTTTTAGATTCCACGAAAGTGATCACTTACTAACATCGCGCCAAATTGTGAGACATGAGGTCCCCCACACATGTGCCGACGAAGGCTTTTGATTTTTTCCATCCCGAAGTGTTATAACATATAAATACAACACGTCAGTCGATAACACAACACTTTATTTATATACGAAAATAGTATATTTTGTCAGGGCGACATGTTTCGACCTTATAAGGTCATCCTCAGGCCCTCCAAGAAGAAAGATCCAAGATTTGTTTATGTTTAGTTATGTAAACATGAACAACTCTTGGATCTGTCTTCTTGGATGGTCTGAGGATGACCTTATAAGGTCGAAACATGTCGCCCTGACAAAATATACTATTTTTGTATATATAAATATAAATAAAGTGTTGTGTTACCGACTGAAGTGTTGTATTTGTACGACGAAAGTTTGCATCTTCTTAGATATTACACTCCCAAACGTGGTTACAGTTTTTATCTTGATGCACAAAATTTTTGTGCATCAATTTGGTTAATTACTAAGATAAATATACTGAGATGCACGGTCAGCAGAACTTCAAAAAATGGTTAAAGTTGTCAACGTCTCGTATTGTTAGTAACAGTTTAACAATCAACGCGGAATCATGTCCCAAAAGACTTGAATCTTCACCCTGTTAATTGGCACTGTACAGCCTGTGCAGTTAAAAAGAAAGGAACTCCACATAAATACTCTGATTTAGTGAAGAAACCTCCCTGTGCTGATGGAAACTGAAGTTTCTTTACCGTTCATTATGGGCAAAAACTGGTGTAATCTTTAAGACAGATGATAAGTGCAAATCATGATAAGCTATTTCCATAAGATATATTTTAATGTTATCTTCTCTGCTAAATCCCCCTTATCGTTATTTTCCAAATCAAATGTCGTGTGTTGTGTGAAAATATAAAAGCCTAAAGAAAACTAAAAATAGGGTCAAAGAATGGATAAAAGTTTGAAAATTCCTGCTTTGCGTTCCCAGAAACGGACTTTGTTTCGATTTATCGGAGTCTCTTTAGGGCGGTTGCTTTGAAACCGTTTAAGTAAAGACCAAAAATCACAAATGGCGTTGATTTTGTGATCCAAATATTACCAGTACTCCAAGATTCAAGTCCTGTGCGGTGTTGTACCATGTGAACTATGACCAAGCAGCCAAATACTTTGACTGCTTGGCACTTACACGAAGACATTTTCTCCGAAACGTTGGTGACTATTTTTCAGTCGATACTGTGAAACATCCTAGAAGATTTGAGTCTTCGGCAACATCTTTGTGAGGATCTCAGGTTTACCAATAGAAATACCTAACCAGCACCTGAGAAAACTGCCACCGATTTGCAGCATAATGTTGAGAACACATCGAGACACGACGTTCAACAGCATATTTTTCTCTGTATAAATTCTGATCTTTAAATACGAAAGACTGCAAGCTTCTTTAATTTTTGGAGTTCACGACCCATCAGAAGGTTTTCATCTCCCAACTTGGGTCGCGGATCTGGGTTTGAGAGTCGTGTGACTTATGGTGGACTTTACACAGACAGTTGCTCGTCTGGGGAGATCGAAAGTTAGGAACGTGGGTGGGTGGGGGAACACTAGTGTATATATATACTGACGATCTGTCCATTAGCACACAATTCTCATCATCCTCAAATCCGTGTGCATAGGTTAGTTGTTATATTTTGTCAAAGAAAATCGCCACACACACACACACACACACAAACAAACACACACAAACACAAAAACACACACACAAACACACGCAAATCACACACACACACACACACACACACACGCGGTGTCATTGACATATTTTTTTTAAAATAAACGTCATATACGCTATATTCACCTCTTAAGACGTCAGGTTTTAAAAAGTGAATTTTGTAGCAGCTGGAAGAGAATACACGTGGTTACTTAATAAACGACTATGCTGATTGGCTCGACTTCCCGCTACATTGCGGGACGTAGCGTCGTGCAAACTGTTTACTGGCGGACAACAAGCAACGAAAAGGGAGCAAAGATGTTCAAGCATGGACGTGTCTTTACTTTGGCGGAGAGCCCCGCCGATAAGCCACCGCCTGCCATCTACAGGAAGGATTATATGTGCTCTGGCACCAAGAAGCCAGGACACGACGTCGCCTAGGTATTTGATAATTTGACACATATATGTGAACGTGTGTGTGTGTGTGTGTGTTAAACGGGTAGGAAGCCACGCAAATTTCTGAAAAATTGCATTGTTATTGAAACAAGACGTGAGAGTCTCTAACACTCATATTTCAAGCACTGGCATTTCATGTATCGTGTAGTCTGTTCGATATTTCATGTATCGTGTAGTCTGTTCGATATTTCCATCCTCTCTTCCAAAGCGATTTCTCCACACAGTGAGATCTAGTGCTTCCCTTTTCAATTTAAAGTATCCCGTCGTTTCCTTAAGGTTATCCAGTGGCTGCTTACATCTTCTTCCTCGTCTTCGCGTCATAGCTCTCCTTCCCTTTATTTTTCCTCAAATAACATGTTTTAGAAGGCAGTTTATATGCGAGATATGACCATTCCAGCTAGCCTTCCTTCTTGCTGCTTTGTGTTACGTTCTGAATGACGACGTGTCCTTATTTAGTTGACAGAATACAGAAAGGAGATCTGCTTTATTGGAGTAGTATCAAAATTTTCTTTTCAGTATAACGTTTACCGGTAAGGTGTCTAACTTCTTACAGAATTGAATTCAATCCACAATCCTTCACACTATTTATTTTTCAATTACATACGCTAAATTCAAGATCATATACTGTGTTATCTAAGGTTTTTATTTACATACCTGGCAGCACGTTCTGAAATTATTGCAATAATTTTGCCTGTGTATTTTACTTCGTTTATGAGAAACAAATCAGCTTAGGGTATACCATGTGCTTAAAAAAAATTCGCAGTCCGCATGCTTGCGAAGTATGCTGATCAGCGTTCTGGTGTAAATGAGCTGTGTTATATCTCCGGCATTTTGTCCTCGCCTCTACACCCTGTAAGCCAGAGTTACATCACGTGATATTCTCGGTGGACTTGTGGAGGCCAAACCGCACTGGAACAGGATTTTCTGCGAATGGTTCGGGTTTCTTCTGTCACTTATCGCTCCCTCGATGCTCTTCATTCATTCGTCAGACGGGAGAGTGGACAATAGGCTCGTTAGAGGAGGCAGTTCCTAGAGATAGACTCAAAATACCAGGAGAATGAAAAAGAATACCCCTGATTTAGCGAAAAATTTAGTTCGGATTGTGACCACATCAGAACATGTTTGGAACTTATCCGATTATTTTGAATGTAATTTGTAATCTGTTAATCAATTCGTGCAGACGCGGTCGGTATGGGGGCTAAGTTACGAGCTGCACAACCGGTGAACAGTCGTGCGACTGCGGCAGGTCATAGAATTAACTGCTGTTCGAAAGAACCCAGAGGAGCTCTGGAGCCCAACAGCCTGCTCTTCACTGGGTACCGGGCATTATTTGAGGTGGAACAAGCTGCCACGGCTTGAAGCTGCCACAAACCTAGTCTACTGCCTGGGTTAAAAATGAGTAGATCTATGCCGACACTGCCGCTTATGCCTTCATGTCTTCCAGTAGATCACATTTACCTTCCCTTCATCCTTGAACACGAATGGAGGGATGTTACCTTGCAAGTCCTTCGCTTATGAATAGTGACATACACATCTCGAATCGTCAGAGAACATAATGTAATGAAGGGCGAGAAATATTTCTAGTAATAGACTATTCTTGATTTTAAGCTTTCACCGTGTTCTATATGTAATATGTTTTCTATTGGGTAATTCCCCGGCGCCTGAGTTCTAATAGCCGACGTTTCGGAACACTATCGGTTCCATCTTCATAGGCAGGTGGATGAAGTATGACAGGGCATGGGATGTGTGGTGTATTTATACCTGACAGGGTTCTGGCAGGCTGATGGAGGAGCCAATGGGAAGACTCCGCCACTTGCCTGCCAAAACCCTGTCAGGTATAAATACACGACACATCCCATGCCCTGTCATACTTCATCCACCTGCCTATGAAGATGGAACCGATAGTGTTCCGAAACGTCGGCTATTAGAACTCAGACGCCGGGGAATTACCCAAAAGAAAACATATTACATGATAGACTATTACTTATCAAGATGTACTTAGTCTGTCGCATAGAGTCTGCAATGATACATTTAATTGTGTCTGTGTTTGGCGACAGTTGTTTTACACGCTGGCAATATCGCTCTAATTAATTACTCCTTTTTTTCTCAGAAACGCCCGCTATTTTCAAGTGGAAAGCATTCCAGCCGAAGCTTACGTTAGCAGAGGAGTGATAACGAGCAGAAACCTTCCAGCTACAATTGCTTTGAGAAATAAACTATCATGAAAATAACAAAACTTCAAGTGCCTTTATAATTCTACTTGAAATGATATTCAGATGTGCGCAGACTTAGGCCGTGTGAAGGCACAAACGTTACGCCATGCACTACGATGACAACAAGACATACACTGTAGAGTGACAAGGAAAACCTTAAGTTCGATACGCCCAGCCTGAAACCACATGATATCTACCAGCAAAATTCCACTACCAACAGCCGCTAATGTTTAAAGACCGAAGATCTTAACAACTGCTTTCACTAATTTAATTTCAGTTTTAATTTTGTAATTTTAGTCTTTAATTTTAATGTTGAAATCAAATTATATATAAAGACCAGACTTGTAACGAAAACATGTAAGAAGCGACATCTCCCTTCCGCACATGATCTGCATTCTTCCTAGCATGTTTCAAGTATCAGACTGAAGATGACCCGTAAAGGGTTGAAGGATGTAACTGGTTAACTTATTATTTTTATAAAGATGTGTTTTTGACGGTTATTGATCGGTCTTTATTTATAAACATTTTTCTCTCCTGTAAACAAAAAAAGTCGGCATTGTTTGTGTACATGTCAAATTATTTTTATTTCCAATAGCCTGGTCCAAATTAATTTACAGGAAAATATTTAATCTTCATAGTTCAAAGAGCGGCCACTAGATGGTAGAAGCTTATGTAAACCACCCCAAAGCACTGGAAAATGAACTTGTCAGAATGAGCTGGACGTTGGACCTTGTGCATCAGCCCACACTGTCGATTGTAATTCTACGTTGGACCTACAATGACTAAACTACCCAGAAACTTAAATAAACGGCTGATATGATATTTTAAGTTTTCAGTACTATGAAGCATTTGTGATCTTATGTGTTTATATTAAAGAAAACCACATAGGCTACTTTTCGCACTTAGCAACACATTTCATAATGCCAACCGTCAAGCCTGCAAATTTACAATTTTTTTTTTCGCGTATTCTCTAATTCTGTTCTCGAAATGTTCATCAGGTTACACTGGCTGTGACAGCACTTCTAAAACTGCAGGCTTATTACAGTATCAATGCAAAAATTTGAACACTCCGAGCTATTGGGTGCTGCCAAACACACAATTAATTCTGTGTCAGGGTAACGGTTTATCACGTTTGACATTTTAATGTGCGCGGGTTCATTATACAGGCTGCACCCAAAATCAGGTTATGTTAATACCTATGTTCACGTGGTTTGATGTCACAGTTGTTAAAAGTCAGGTTTTGTAATTCGAAATTTAAGTGTCGCAGAGCACTGTTGCTGAATATTCAAATCTTCTGAAAGGTTACGCCTTGTCGGCTGGTAAATAGTTACCGACGTTTTTAGGGGACGTAGCGCGCTTCTTAGAATGTTCTACCATGAAGATGGAGTTGATAAAAACTTTTGAAATATCGGCGACCATTTACCAGTCGTTGCATTTTAATAGGTTAGAAAACTGCGTCCTCCAAAATTTGTGCTTTGCGCTTTATATATTACATGTAATTTGTCGTTTAGTCATGACCTAACCTTAGTACAGATTACTCTTTTAACCAATTTGGTAATTGTATGTACCGTCTTATTAGTGTTTACAAAGTGTCAGTTTTGGCCACATAATGGATTTATTGCAGGCTTCATGTCATTTACAAAATAACATGGAATATTTATCAATAGCGCTTTGACGAGTAATTCTTTGTAACGGAGGGGAAGTGTCTTTTGTGAGGTGAAACTTAAATTAAAAATATAATTTGCTATTAATTGCAACAATTTAATAGTGCAAAGGTTGGGACATTTTGCCTTGAAAATGTGGTCTACACAGTAAAGGTAAAATTCACACTAAAACCTGCCATGAAGCCACAGAGGGAGACTATAGTTCTACTCTATCTTTAACCTCGACGCCCTATGGAGATGGTCGGTCTTCAAACATGACCAAAGGTCACGTTTGAAGAAGCTTACTCCCCAGATAGTAAGATCTGTACCAGAGGCTGCAACTACAGTTTTATGTACTCCTGATGATGGGCGCGACGGAAGCCCGAAACACGTAAAGTAATTTAGAAGTAAATAAATATCCGCGTACTGTTGTATCTCGTTGCATTTCTTCAACCTAGAATTACGATGCACGGAACTACGAATATAAAATTCACCGTCATTCACACGCGATATTTCATGCCCAATTGATAAGGTATGATGTTACATTTGCTCATTACCCTTAATGTGAATTTCTGATACCAAATTCTAACGACAACTGCTGAGTGCTTTTGGAGCCGAGGCTTACAACAGGCAGAAGAACAAACACGTCATCTACGTTAAAATAATATAATTTTATGTATTGTAGAAATATAAAATACCCGAAAGACATGAAATTTTATGTTCATAGGGGAGTGAATATTTAGATTAGGATCTCCTCCGTTGGTACACCTGCAGTAACGTTTTGTGGCTTTAAATGTGGTCTTCTGTTAAAGAAATATAGTTTAGTAATGTAAATACGTGAAGAGATATTCTTTACCTGAGTGCATGTTATCACTTGACCTCAGTCTGTATACACTTTGCATAAGAAAATAAACTACGTACTCAGAAATTTAATTCGTGTTCAAGCTTGGTAAATATGATTTATGATTTTTCCCTCTATACTGAAATTTTATTAACTTTTATGTATTCAATTTTTCTCCGGGTCATCCAGCATTTTGATCAAGTTCCTTACCTATCGCTCCAATTTAAGGCAGCCAAGCAGAACAACGAACACGTTGAAGGAAAGACAGAGGGAAGGATAAAAGTGACGGAAAGACGAAGAAAGAGACGTAATCAGCTACTGGACGACATTGTGGAAAACAGAGCGTACTGGAAATTGAAGAGGAAGCACTAGATTGCACTCTGTCGAGAACTCGCTATGGAAGAGGACATGGACCTGTCATAAGACAGAATACGGAATGAATGAATGATTGAATATTTGCATCAATGAAACGTAAAAGAGGAAAACTGCTAGAGTGCCAAGTTACTGTGTTTTGCTGAATACAGCCGGATGCTGCCAATGTTCCTAGTAACGTTTTTCTAAACGATGTGGACTCAGTCTTTCGACATGATATGTTATCGTAATACAAACACAGTGCTTTGTTAGTGGTAACAGTTTCATGTGTGAACGTCGATACGTTTCTGTTCACAGTCTCGACCACTAATTTACTTTGATTAAAGGAAAATACTGGGCAAAATAATTTACAGTCAGAGCGTCCGTTCAAATGACAGCATGATATTTAATATTGCAATAATGTCATTTATAATGTAACCTGCATTATTAATAACACAAAGTGTTTCTAGTGGAAATTTATTCTATTTACCACAGAAATAGCAGTAAAGTATTAAATTCAATTACTGCAAACTCTCTTTCGTAATGAATTCTCTCTAACTGGTTATACATGAATGGCTGTTAATTGTTTGTATCCCTGTGGAAGTGATGCATGTAACATAGTGAATGTTTGTCAATAGGCTGTCTGCAGTTAAATACCCTTAAATATTTGGCACGTGTCTGTGTGAGTTGTGAGGATTCGTAAATTATGAATTAAATCTGTGAATTTTTCTCCCCAGTAAATGCACAGCAACACAGTACACAAGAACAGGAATTATGTGCGTATATGGGATTCTAAATGCTTTACTTACTAATTTACTTACTTACTTACTCCATGGAGAAAAGTCCTTGAGAAGCTAGACGCTTCTAAGCTAGTGAAGAAATTCTCCGCATTTTATGGAACCCGAAGGTTCATTGCCGTGTTTACAAGTGCCCGCTACCTGCTCCTATCCTGAGCCACATCAATCCAGTCCACGCAACCCCATCCCACTTCCTGAAGATCCATCTTACTATTATCCTCCCATCCACGCCTGAGCCTTCTAGGTGGTCTACTCTAATTGTACTGCAATAAATATAACTTACGACACTGCAAGCTCTCACAGGCTATCCGCATTTAATTTTACGTTGTTCATACGGTGCACATCCTTACAATCAATATATCAATCAGTTTTCATGGTGCTGAGGGTTCATGATTGTTTTGCTGTTTGGTCATCTGGGTTGTGGCACTGTGGGTCCTTGAGATGGATACCAGAGTTTCGGAGAGAATATGATACTTACTTTTTAATATCGAAGTGGTCTTTAAAATGGATGGAAATGTTAGTATCCAGTGACAAGACGTCACCATGTCACCTTAGCACAGAACCTCAAAATGTCTACTCAGAATTAACTCTCTTTAAGAAGCTGATAAATTTATCATGTGTCATTAGTTACGTTAAGATTGGTAAGATTTATAAGTGAATCGGGAGAGTAAACATTTTTTCATAACCATTATTCAAATAAAAATTGTCTGATCATCGTGCCCTTCCCTCTTAAAGATTTGGGATAGAATTTTATGTGTTTTAAATTTTAACTCGGCGAAGAAACTGAGCTTATTACTACAAACTTCGCACTTGGCAGTACTGTAATTTCCAGCTTGGATTCTAATAATGATTAATGACAACTGGACAGCTTTTTTAACCTTCTGTTGACACTTAAAAATTATAAATTATTTGTGGTTTTAAACGGGTGTAAATCATTTGATGTAATTATACAACTGCAAGAAAAATTTTCTTAAAACCGCATGGAAAGAATTTCGTACAAGGACTGTTTGTTCGTATTTCCATTTCACCTTGCTTTCTGACCCTCGACGGAACGAACATGAATTGCGGTCGTGATTCAGACGTTCAAGCGACGCTACCAATTACAGCAGTCATGTCAGCTCCTGACCCTGATTATAATAGAGACTAATTACGTCAACCACGCGAAGTCCGTTAGGATCAGACAAGATGGGACCAAACAGTACCGGGCGAGGCAGAGATACAGAAGGCGAAGATTTCATCGACCAGTTCTGCAGCACACAGTTGAATCGCAATGAGGCAATTTGCTTCTATTATCCATCTGAACAAAAGCTGTAAAACTAATGAACCTGTTCTGCGTCGTGTGTTCGGGTAGGGTCTTGATGTGACGTAACCATTTTTGTTAATCATTATTGATACGCTTAAGTTGAGGTATAACCCGCTGTGTAAAAAAAATATGAAGTGATCCCGTTACAGGCCCGGCGTGGCCCAGAGGGTGGGTAGAGGTATAGCTCTACTCTTCCATGACCGCAGCACTAGAAGGGGGTGAGTGTTCAGCAGCACGCCCCGGCCGCTCTTTACCCCCGGGAAAGACCCGGTACCCATTGCGCCGGAGGCTGGATGAGCCCCAGGGCCGATCTGGATGGGCGGAAAATCTCGTCCCCACCGGGATTCGATCTCGGACTGTCCAGCACGTAGTCAGTCGCTATACCGACTGAGCTACCGGGCTCACATCCCCGTTGTGTATATAACATTAAAGGACAGTATAGGTCAAAACACAACTGGTTTATTAGCTGGGTGTAGCTGCGGTGTTGTGTTAATGAAACATGTTTCGGTCTACTTGGAGGCCATCATCAGGTTTACAAATGTTAGCTATAGGAGACTAATAACAATGCGTGGTATGTGGCAGATGTTCAGGGGGGGGGGTACTGTCAGTACCCTCAGTGCCCTCAGTACCCTCAGTGCCCTCAGTACCCTCAGTGCCCTCAGTACCCTCAGTACCCTCAGTCCCCTCCCACGTGCAGATTTTCTCCTATATCTTTTATAAGGCCTATATGACGAGATCCCAACATCTGCCACATACCACGCATTGTTATTAGTCTCCTATAGCTAACATTTGTAAACCTGATGATGGCATTCGAGTAGGCCGAAACATGTTGTTTCATTAACACCGTAGCTACACCCAGCTAATAAACCAGTTGTGTTTTCATCTATATTGCCCTTTACTTTATTATTGATACTGTTTTGGAACAAGGCTTGCTCATTTCAGAATTTTTTTAGGTGTCGTGTGTAATAACATATAAGATTAAACTATACTGAACTGTAAAGCTGGCACTTGTTTTTGTGAATGTGGACTGTAAATGAAGAATATATGTTGAGAGTGTCTGAGAAGAGCGTGATGATGATGATGATGATGATGATAACATTTGCACATAAGCGGTGGCAGTTGATGCGAAGCTAGAGGAAATTAAGCGAATGGTTCATGATTTATACATATCTTGCACCATAGGTATACATTAGACGACTTTAATTAAGGAGTATAATTGAGATGGGTGTGGTATATACATGCATCTTCAGGTAAGAAATTGACAAAGATTTTTATTTGGGATGTATGAAGGGAAGACGTCAAGTAAAAACGTGGCAAAGGCTAAGTATTTCGCAACAATACTAAAAAATACAATTTTTTTCATGGAACAACAAAGAAAAGAATATATTTACAAAATGATTTCCATTATTATTTTAAAAGTGTCTTCTCGTCTGCCAGCTAAAAAAAGATAAAGATGAACGTTCACAAAATTTTAATTTTACATTCTTTTTGTATGAGTGCGGAACGTTGTCACTCTGACCATTGATGGTCAGAGAATGTTCCAAGAAGAGTGCTCAGTTGCAAAGAGGAAAATGAATAAAATGGCATGAAGTGAAGCGTTATGTTTGTTATTCAAGGTGATCAAATTACGGAATATGTTTTGGGTGAGGCACGTGGCACTGTTGGAGGAGAAGGGAGCTGTGATTGGAAAACCCGAAGGACAGAGACAGTTTCGAAGAAATAGGGTCAGATGAAATAGTCGCATTTAAATAGGTCTTAAAGAAAGGAACGGGATGGAAGGATGTGGACTGAATTGGTGTTCAGTGTCCATAGCAATGGTAGCTGTTTTTAAGCGCATAAATTAATGTATTTTTTTTTTATAATTGCTTGACCAGCTGAGGTGCTCTCAGCTTACCAACAGTGATTCCACTTCCTAATATATCTAGCACTGTTTGATGGTTTACGTGTCATGTATATTGCAGTAGCTTGATTTTAAGACACATGATATAAAACCCAGTTTTAGGATCATTAATTTATAATGCATTGGACTGTTATTTCATGCTTTTGTGGTTCGTTCGTAATGTTTGGTCTTCCGGTGACTTTTATGTTTGGATTTAATACAGGGAGACTGACAAAGGGCCAGGCTGTAAGATGATTCGAAACTGCGCGATGAGTCCAGTATCCGCTGCCAAATAATTCATGTGCACTGCTAGAGTTCCACTTCCATTTTGCCTTCTCACTTCCTTCCACCTATGAAAAGTACTTCAACGCCGATCTTATTTTCTTCACCAATCATTTGCATTCCTTTTAATCTTATAATGTATTATTTTATTTCTATTTCTTCTAATTTATTATTTCTTTTTTCTTTCACATCATGCGATCTGTTAAGTATATAACAGACGATATTTTATTGTTATGTAATTCGCAATAGAAAACCATGTATGTGTAACAGCATAGAGGTTTAGGTAGAGCAACACCGAAGATAATCCCTGCATTTGCAGAATTTTCCTGAACCTTATTTCCTGATTATATTAGTTGCTCTGATCAGGAACGTTTTGTTATACATGCAGTACATTCCTATTCGGCTTTTATCCACACTTGCCGTGGGTGTTTTTGTTTTGTGGAAGTTTTAAATGGCCTAACTTGGCCAGCAATATAGGTAACTCATAGACCGTACTGTTACTAGACAATGAACAACGTCAGTGCAGGTGCTCGATCCATTACGACGTTAGATGTGTGACCGAGATCAATAGAATCAGCCTTCGTATATCAGCTGTACATCCGTGACCGAAATTAAAGAAGCTTTCCTCCAGCAATACCAACACGAATTATTTATACAGTTCTCTCTCCATAGGTTTATTTATTTTCTTGAACGTATATTATTGCTGATTTTTTTTAAAGCTTTCTGTATTTCTAAAGGGCAAAAGTCGTGAGAAAACATTATTACTTGTTTTGAGGAAATTATTTATATTTGGTGTAGCGAGCTTTGTCACTTTAGTGAACAAACCATAGGAGCTTAACGTAATTTTGTGAGTATATTTCTATGCTAATTTAATTTTTGCTTTACCCATATCCCATGAAAATTACTATACCCTCCCTAACTGCAGAACTTCATATCACGAACACACAAATGTTTCACGCTATTGCTCCACGCAGAGCGATGATTCACAATTACTGAGCCCTTTGGGAAAAATATAAGTTCTGGGAAGAACTAACGAATCCTAGTTTTATTTATTCATTAGCAGGCTGTACAATGTTTCCACATCTTCCTACGCCCATTTGACAATTATATTATCTTCTTCCTCCAGTTGCCTCTGTCATTCCAGTCTTCTTCCATTAGTCCCTTTTCTCCCATCAGTCCTCTAATCCCTTCTGCCCAGGTATCTTTAGGTCTGCCTCATTTTCTTCTTCCTGGTGGACGCCATTTCATAACTTCTTTTGACAATCTCCCCTCTTCCATTCTTTGAACATGCCCTCACCACTAAAGATTTTTGGTTTTAAGTCCAAAAGAGACCTTACCACATTCAGTTTTTGTTTAATAATAGTATTCCTAATTTTGTCCTTCCTGGAAATTCGAGCCGGGCGTCACCAAAAGCCCATTTCGGTGGAATTTAGTTTTGCTACAGTTTTTGCTTTTAAACATCATGTTTCTGCTGCATATGTAATTGTACTGTTAACTATTGCTGATAAATACGAGTCTTTGTGTTGGGGGTCACATCACGGTTCTGATCATCGAAAAAAGAGAATTGCTAAAACGTCCATTGGAAATATTCTGGATAGATGTAACATACGACGAACCCCAGTAACCGTACAATTTGTCGCTTCCTACGGCAACGCTAGCATTAAGTACTTACTGCTACTGCTACTGATTATACGGTGTAGTAACATATGCCTAAATATTGTGCAAAACGTTACATGAAACTTTAACGCCATGTCTTCAAAATTTCGTACTGTCTCCATGCTTGTATCCTGTACTGTTCCATGCTGACGTTTGGTATATTCTTTATAATCCTCCATATAAAATTACGCTTGTAAATTTGAAGTAATTTTTTAGTTATCTACACAAAGTCGGAAGCCACACAGATCGAAAGATTTCGAACTTTCACTATTTTGTAATTTAAAATTCGGAAATTACACACAACGTAGGCTTCATATTTATGGAAATTTTTTGCCACATAAAATTTACAGAGAATATTGACTCAAGCGGTAACACATCTGACTTGTGTTACGATGTTCAGGCGGACAAACCGTCTATATCTGAGGTTTTCTTGTCACTCGCAGCAAGTGTCGAGATAGTAACTCAGGTAATTCTTGACCGTCCAGTGTCTTTCATACTCTGCTGTTAAGTTTTCACTGTCACTCGATAATTCGACGTTCTACAGTCTACAGCTGCAGGTCGTCTATTTTACTGAAATACATATATAAAATTTGATACTCGTGATGTGGAACGATAGTGGAAGTTCCACCGCAGAAGTTTGCACGTTCGCCCTCTTGGTATTATTGATGGTAGAAACATTAAAACTATTTCTGTAGACTAATCTTTAGCAGGACAGTATTCATTCGAAATTTCATGGAAATTTGTCACTTGCTTTAATTTGATAAGGTATGCTTAGATATGCGAAGATATTGATAATACAGACTATCTGTTTTTGTTCATAAAATAGACTGAATACAGTGTCAGTTCAGAAATGTTATTCTTAAAACTTTGGTACTCGCGTTCATATTAGGATTTATTTTTTTTTTTGGGAGGGGGGGATGGCACAATGAAATTCGAGTACAGAACTGAATATACAATAAAAGTAAGTCTGCTTTTATGTAAAGTAATGCAATTTATTGTTCATAGGATACCATTCTTGTGAAGAATAAAGATTGGGGTTTTACATAAACGTTACACTACTAAGCGCCAACAAATTCTGCAGTCTTTTAATTAAACGTGCCTCCTCAACGTAACAGAAAACTTTATCAAAATCCCACGAAATTCCATAAGTTTTTGCGTGTTGGCGTGTGCATAAGGAACACCTTTATCCGCGTTTAAATTGTAATTTGAGCCTTTTATGTTACCACTCTCAGTTTCAAAGCAAGGCGGCAAATTTGCAAAACCTCGCGCCCTACCGTTTTTAAACCACTGACTACAGCAGCGTGTTTTCTGCTGAACCGAGACAGTCTGAATCATGAACGTAAGCAAATCATCTCTGCTTAAACAGATATTTGAGAAAGTTTATGAACAGTTGTGAATTGTATGTAAGTTTCCTGAGCGTTGGTAAATGGAAATTATTGTGTATGGATATTAGATTACGTCACGCTTGTCTTGTTTGTAGGCATTTTTTGTAACCATGTGACACTGTTTTGTAATGTAACAAAGTTACCTTAACTTTCAGTAACTTGGTAGGTATAACACGGTTAAAGTCAGCTCTCTGCAAGACAGTTGCACTATGAGCATTGTTACAAAGCTAAGACGCCTTTCCAAGTATTCGAGATATTTCGCTCAAAAAAATGTGCGTCTGTTTTGGGTTTTATCCGAGAAGCTGAATGACAGAACATTAGGTACATATTGTTCACAGGTCTTGGGTAACAAAAACTGTATATTTAGAACGTAAAAATGGATCTGCTAACAGAGGGAAGTTTCCTTAAATGAAAATCACCAGAAAGGTGATTAAAATTATTTTCCAACAAATTGTACAGCCATACATGAAACAAAAGTCTTGTCTTCTGTTCTTATAAACTAAGGTGTTTAATTAACACTTACATTGGTTTCGGTTTGTGTTGCCGCTTGCGCAGTAAGAACGGAATACAAACAAATTCATATGCTAATGTCGACTGCAGGATATCTCTCAGTTGATGGGGAGAGATTCGTGGGTGAAGTGCATGGTGCCTCCTTCTGCAAAGTCAGATGCAGCGTGACCATCCCCTCTGAGGACCCATTTTGTGGTCAACAACCCCTCCACACCCATGGGGCCCCGGGCGTGAATGCGAGAAGTACTAATACCAACTTCCGCTCCTGCACAAAAAGGGTTTGCTATTAACGTAAGGTTCCCACGTGTAGGGACTTGAAGGTAATCTCCGACACATTTATTTTACACTTTTATATTAGATGGACGTGGCTGGTCAGCCAGGGAAAGTTCTACCAATGGCCATTAAAAATGGGCTGGCCGATTTCACAAGGCATGAAGACTGTGACTACAGACACCATATAATTTTAATTTTGCGACATGAAATCTCCATTTCAAATTATTTCGCTTCTTAAAATTTTGCAATATAGCATTATACTACTTTAACATAAGAGAAGAGATGGGTCTCACAGACGGATGCGTTATAACTACATCAACAAATAATTATTCATTATAGTAAACATATTCTTTTTACGTTTGTCATTTTGTATCTTGCAGTCCAAGGCGGACGGGGGAAGGGCATTTGTATCAGAGTGACATAGAAGAGTGCATTGCATTGCAGTAGAAATACCAGAACAGAAGAGAGAATTTAGGAGAACTGGTTTATCTGTGGGAATGTAATTAAGAGCTTAGTAATTTAATTTAGGTTTCAGCCAGCACACAACATATAATATCAATTATGCTTTAATGCAACATGTTTCGACTCGGAGGAGTCATTATTAGGCTACTATAAAACCACATTGAGGGGTACAAAGTACAAAGTTGTATGAAAGCCAAATTGATATTATATGTTGTGTGTTGACTGGAACCTAAATTAAATGAGTAAGCAACAAAACACAACGGGATGACCAATTTCAAAATGAAATTAAGAGGGTTGTTATAGAAATAGTACGTGCGAATGCGGACTGAATTTATACGGTTTAGGAGACTCCAGTGCCGTACTATACTTGATATTCTGCGCACTAACTCACCAAGTCCAAATCTGTAACCGTCAGCAAATCTTGAGCTAGCATTGTGGAATACGCAGGCGCTTTCTATTTGAGTTTGGAAGTACGATGCCTTTTGCTCTGTGAACAGGGAGAAAAGAAGGCCGATGTATTTATTGCTTTATCCGTAGACTGAAGAACCTATTCAGAAAATTAAAACAACCTGAAATTTTCCTGAAGAATCAGGCAGCAAATTTCTCCATATCTTTTTTAACCACATTGGAGTCTACATTGCGCTATGGCATTTAAGTTCGTAGTCTGATTTGTTACCGCCCTGAAAAAATCAGATTTCATGTATGAGAGAAAACCGTTATTACATGAAGTATGGAATTTTATAAAGCTCACATTTTGTTTGAATGTTATAACATCTCTTGAAACTCATAGCTAGGCCTACCAGTCTATATACACGTTTCGTATTGTGGGTGAAGAAGACAATTGTACGCTGGTGAGAATATCTACTGTTGCACACTGAAGTGCCAAATTCCTGTATCTTTTAATGTGACGCAGTGTATGTTGGTCAACAGGTAGCAGCAACGATGGGGGGGGGGGGGGGGGGGGGGGGCCGTGTTCAGTTTCTTTCTTATATTACACTTGCTACATGAGGGGCCCCTCTAAGTTGTGAAAGCTAAAA
>Ga0131853_10002566_pt1 | contig 32428 bp, 23 predicted proteins | sample TergutLab28metaG_FD_92764 | JGI IMG/M metagenome (GOLD analysis project Ga0131853, IMG submission 92764) | Labiotermes labralis P1 segment gut microbial communities from Petit-Saut dam, French Guiana - Lab288 P1 (version 2) (version 2) | ecosystem: Host-associated > Arthropoda: Insects >... | reverse complement strand
CATGCTTATAATTGGCTGGCTTCATTTTCTCACACTCCCGACGATTATGCCTGATAAATACATATACAACGTGTGCTTATGGTATTTGGCATCAGCTTGCGCCGACACAAGACAGTGGTATATACCCATTCCAATTTTTGGCCAATATTACCATCATGATGTTTTTTGTGTCAAGCATTATATTTCATAATGTTATTTTATCCGACACAATACGCAGCCTACCGCACAACCATTTTTCTCACTAAATTTCATTTCCGCACATTTTTAACATCAAAAAAGCAAGTTTATCACCCCACCAATCAGCACAATACCACAAGAATAAACCACCACCCCAAAGGGCACACTAACCAAAAAACCAGGAGGCCCAAATGAACACAAACACAAACCAAGCATCCCAATTACCCCTTATGGCAATGAAGGAAATACCACAACCCAGCGAAAACGCCGCAGAAATTACAGCATTGGTAAAAGAAGACGGCAAAATAACAGGCTACCAGCTATCCAGCGGCCAAGTCCTTAACAAAGACGAAGGCGTAGCGCTGGCAAAACAAGGCGGCATAAAAGGCGTGGGAATATCCGAAAGAAATGGCACCGAGTATCTAAAATCCATCCCCGACGGCACAGAAAGCAATAACCTAGGCAACCTGCCGTCTATTACCATGTCATAATGGAAAACCAAGGCTGGAATCTTACCCATTCCTATACCAATCTCCCACAATTTTTTTACCGCAGCCAAAACCCAGAGGCGTCCCCCGCCCCGGAAATGGTCATATTCAATCATAATCTTGCCCAGTCCCTAGGGCTGGATTCTTATACGTTAGAAAACCAGCCGGGCATACTTGCAGGCTCGGCATTGCCCCATGGGGCAAAACCCATATCCCAGGCATATGCGGGCTTTCAATTTGGCCACTTTGCAATGCTGGGCGATGGGCGGGCGGTGTTATTGGGGGAACAAATAGCACCTACCGGCAGCAGGTACGATATACAGCTAAAGGGCTCTGGCCCCACCCCATTCTCACGCAATGGGGATGGGTACGCGGCCCTTTTGCCTATGCTGAGGGAATATATAATCAGCGAGGCTATGTTTTATTTGGGAATACCCACTACCCGCTCCCTAGCCGTCGCCCTTACCGGCAAAACTGTCTACAGAGAAAAATCCCTAAAAGGGGCCGTGCTTACAAGGGTTGCTTCAAGCCACATAAGGGTTGGCACCTTTAACTATGCAGCCGCATATGGCACAAAAGATGACACCCGCGCACTGGCAGACTACAGCATCCAGCGGCACTTTCCCCATGTGGAAACCTATGCCGGTTTTTTACGGGAAGTGGCCAAGCACCAAGCATCCCTAATAGCCAGCTGGCAATTGACAGGGTTTGTACACGGGGTTATGAACACAGACAATATGGCAATATCCGGCGAAACCATAGACTATGGCCCCTGTGCATTTATGGATACCTATGACCCCGGCACGGTTTTCAGCTCTATTGACACAGCAGGGCGCTATGCCTACCAAAACCAGCCCAAAATCGGGGCCTGGAACCTGGCCCGGCTGGCAGAATCACTACTCCCGCTGCTTCATGAAGACGAAAACAAGGCAGCAGAGCTGGCCAACGCCCAAATAGCATATTACTGGGAAAACTACAATAAAAATTGGCTATCCGGCATGCAAAGCAAGCTGGGGATAGCCAATCAAGCCCCTTGCGGGGAGCATTCGCCGACCATGGTAAATGGATATCACTCATCTCGTCCGCTATCGAGCGGTGTGATTTTATCCATGGCAGAAATAGATGATACAAATCTTATTTCATATTTTCTAGGGCTGATGGCAAAGCATAAGCTGGATTATACAAATACCTTCCGCACCCTGTCGTACCCGGGTGCTTCCCATTTAAACAATATACCCGGTTTTTCAGAATGGCACGCCCAGTGGCAAGCACGCCTAAGCCGCCAAGGCCAGCAGGATACATGGGACATAATGCAAAAGCACAACCCCGCCACCATCCCAAGAAACCACCAGGTAGAAGCAGTCCTATCCGCCGCAGATAATGGGGATTTTTCTGTCATGCATAACTTGCTGGAGGCTTTGCACCAACCTTATAAAGAATCGGCAATATATTCCCAGCCCCCAGAAGCAATTGCCTGCGGGTACAAAACCTATTGCGGGACATAATCCGCCTTACCCCAGCAACCCCTTAACAAAATCCGAAACCTGTGTAATCTGGTCCGAATATTTTTGGAAAAAGCCCACAATACACCCGTCTGTGGGCTTTATTGAGTTGTAAGATTCTGTTATAGCATTCTCCAAGTCCTCCACAGTCTGGCTGCGGCGGGAAGCCCCCAGTATCTTAAAGGCCATACAGGGTTTTTCCACTTTGCGTATTGCGTCAAACATAAGCAGCCGGTCTTCCTCGTCAAAGGTTTCGTCTACGCTAAACTTGCCGGTGATAGAGCTGGATATATGCCCTTCTTTCATAATGTTGTACACACAGGCCATGTACCAGTCCGCACCCCATTCTTCTTCCTCGCACCGCAGCATAACCTCTGGTATATGGGTGCACAGCCCAACGGGGATGCCCAGCATACGCAGGGTTTTAAGGCCCTTTTTTATGCCCTCGATATCACCGTTTTGGTACATATTATCCACCAGGCTGCCGTGATAGTAGACTGCAATGGGCTCTGCCCTTGCTGCAAGGCGCAGGTTAAACTCCAGGGACGCGTACTCTGTGGCGGTTTGGGCAATCCATTGCAGTTTGCCGCCGTTTAGCTTGTGCTCCATCAAGGCCCGCACAATGTGGGCGTCAGCACGCAGCTGTACACTGTTTATGCCATTGCGGACACAGGTGTCAAATGCGTCTTGTATGCGGGGCATTGTGTAAAACTCCCGCATTTCCTGGTCCATCTCCGGCGACATGTGGGATGTGCCAGATATAATATTGCCCCCCATCACAAGGCGGGTGACCTCGCTGTTGCCTAATCTCACTGTTGGTAGCATAAAAGCCTCCTTTATATTTACTGCATATTTATTATTCAATACCAATATAAAACCGTTGTTGATAGCAGCCCGCCTTCACCAAATGCTCTTCCGTAAGCCGTGTACTCCAGGCCATGTCAGAGCCTATGCCAGAATGCGCAGCATCTATATGCAGATACACGTCCTTACGCTTGGGTAGCAGGTGGTTGTGGGTGGCTTGCTTATAATCCGCTATGGAATTGTGGTGGGCATCAAAATGGAATGGGCTTGCACCTGTGATTCTTATAGCCCGCCCATAAGGATTAGTCAAGCATAACCAACGGGTTTGCCCATGCCCTCCGCACTCTGAAGGCGGCACAAATGGGAAGTGCTGCTTTCTTACCGTGGTTTCATGTACGGCCACATATGCAGACATACAGCGGTCAGTATAATTTTCGTTTTCACCCAGCCCATAATATGTCAGCTCTTCGAATCCTTCAGCGGTTATAAGCTCAAGCCCCGCCCGCGGTACATATAGCAAGTTTTCATTGAGGGCGTAAAAGGCATCAACCTCTACCTGCCAGCTAGCGCCAGCTTTAACCAAGCGGTAGCGGTTTTCTATATAGGACTCCAGAGATTGGCCATCCAATTGCGCAACTAATTTATAGCACACGGAAATCCCTGCCCCATTTGCAGCAACACTTTCAATTGTTGTTTCCGTAGGGGTGTTAAATATATTACGTGTCCCCCAACCCTTATCTGCATCCATGCCAGAAAATGGCCTCTCCAGGCAGGGCATTCCGCTATTGCGCAGGTATATATCATCCCCTTTGCGCAACTGGAAGCAACCGCTGTTTTTGTCAACAGTAAAATCAATATCCCCGGCCTGCAACATCAGGCTGTCTCCATTGTCCTTGGCTGGCGCACTCTCCAATAAAGGCTTACCCACCCACCCCGGTAAAGTTTGGGCCGGTTGTAAAAGATATTGATAAACCCCGGCTTCGTAACCAGCTTCGGCATAAGCCGAATCGCTTTTTAATGCAACGCGGAACTCGATGTAATATTCTTTATCTTTTACCATAGGATACTCGGGATATAGTTCAATCACAGTTTCCGACAAAGGCGGTATATCCCCTGGAGATAAAGTTGTGGTATTAACAATTTCACCGTTTTCCCGTAATAGCATAGTAATCACAAAATGATCAATGGACTGGGTTAGGGATTTATTTTTAACAATATACCGGCTTCGTGGTTTATCATCAAAATTCCACATAAACCGGTCAGCGGGGCGTATTGTCACCGGCGCATATGCCTGCTTCAGCTCATGGGCCACGGGCTTCCATGTTAAATCTGGCAGCACCACACCATTGTTTGTCATAAATAACGGCGAATCTGGGTCTGGGGTAGGCTCACCAAAGTCGCCGCCATATGCGAAGAAGGGCTTCCCATTTCCATCTGTTTGCTCCAGACATTTGTCCTGCCAGTCCCACACAAATCCCCCTTGGAAGCGGGGGTATTTTTCCGTAAGGCCGGGGAAGTGGTATAGCCCGCCACCGGTATTGCGTATTTGGTATGCATATTCCACTAAAATTATGGGGCGGTCGTCATGGGGGTCTGCAATCATGTTCATTATTTCCTGGATAGAGGCATACATGTCACCCCTTATGTCCGAAATATTTTTACCTGGCCGGCCTGCTTCGTATTGGCATAAACGGGTATCATCATATTCCCGTATAAACCCAGCCATCGCTGCATGGTTTGCCCCGGTACCGCTTTCATTGCCCAGGGACCATGCAAAAATACTGGGGTGGTTTTTAAAAAACCGCACCATCCGGGTTGCCCTTTCCAGGAAAACATTGGCCCAGGCTGGGTTATGGGTAAGCTGCCCGGCTACGCCATGGGTTTCCAGGTTGGCTTCGCATACCACCAGGATTCCCATTTCGTCGCATAGGTTGTACCAGGCAGAGGGGTTTGGGTAGTGGCTTGTGCGCACGGCGTTTATGTTCATACGCTTCATTTCAATAATTTCCCTGCGCATCCACTCCCGCGGCACATACCGCCCGGTTTTATAGTGGTGCTGGTGGCGGTTTACCCCTTGCACTACAAGGCGCTGGCCATTTAGGTAAAGTATGCCGTTCTTTATTTCTACTTGCTTAAAGCCTATACGGCAGGCTTCGGCATCTATTTCTTTCCCCTCTTTATCCAGCAGCGTGATTATCGCGGTGTATAGGAATGGGGATTCTGGCGACCAAAGCTGTACGTCTGGTATGTTTAGGGATATGCGGGCGGTGTTGGCAGTGGGTTTGTGGGTTTGGGTATAGTCCGCAAAAGGGCTGACAGGCTCTGTACCGCTGGCTATGCAGCTGCTGCCATTGTATATAGAAAGCCTGACCTTGCAATCCGCAAAACCTTGCACCCGGGATACTTCTACATCTGCTGTAACCACACCATTTGTGGTAACTGCCCCGCGCCCCGGTATGGTATCTGGCATTGCCTTGATTTTATAGTCTTGTATGCGCATAAATGGTTTGGCAATAAGCCATACATCCCCGCATATGCCAGACAGATGCCAGTAATCCTGGTCTTCTACATAAGTACTTTTGCCCCACCGGACAACTTGCAGGAACACACTATTTTCCCCAGCTTGCACCCATGGCGTGATGTTAAAGCTGCTTGGCAGCTTGCTATCTTCTGCATAACCAACAAAGCGGCCGTTAACCCATAGTTTGTATGCTGTTTCTACAGCATCTAAGCGTAAAAAAATTTCCCTGTCCTTAAAATGCATTGGCATTTCAAACACACGGAAATAGCAGCCTGTTGGGTTATAGTTATCGATGGCTATATCCCCAGGCACAAAGGGTGGGTTGGGTACATTGCCATGGGCTTCCCCTGGCTTGATTATGTGATTGCCATCCCCTTCATAGTGCCAGGGGTAGTGGACATTGGTATAAATAGGCTTGCCATGGCCTTGAAGCTCCCAGTTGCCTGGGACCGTAATGTCAGTGAAGCTGGTAGTGGACAAACAGGCATCTTCCGCAGCCTCTGGGGATGGGTATAGTTTAAACTTGTATGTGCCGTTAAGGGACTGCACATATGGTGATGCTGCGTTTTCTTCGATTCCTCTGATTGCGGCAGCCTCGTTTTCATAGGCATGCCAGCTGCTGTGGGCCTCTTCCCGGTTTAAAGCCGTAATGTCCAGGCTCTTGATTAAATCCGGCAACGGGATAGCTTGGTTAATCATGATTTACACCCTTTCATATGATAAAATACAAAAAATTTGAAGGGAGAATTTACTATGAACATGGTAAAAAACTGGGACAAAATAAAAAACCGGTATGCAGAATTTTGGGCTATGGAAAACCATGACCGCCCAATCCTGCACGTAACTGCCCCCAAAACAAATGTGGATTTCTCCAAAGCCCCGCCCCTGCCCAAAAACATAGATGACCGCTGGCTGGACTTTGAAAATGTGGTAAAAAGGGCCCGCTTTAACCTAGAAAGCACATATTTTGCTGCTGAAGGCTTCCCCTGTTTTATGCCAGACCTTGGGCCAGATATATTTGGGGCCCTGCTGGGTGCGGATCTTATTTTTGGGGAAAGCACATCATGGGCCCATCATGCAGTTACTGATTGGAAAAATTTTAACCCCACCACCCTTGACCGTACAAATAAGTGGTACAAAAAAATCATACAGCTTACAGATATGACAGCAACAGACGCCAATGGGGACTATATGGTAGGCATGCCGGACCTTCATGCCGGTGCGGATGCGCTGGTATCCTTACGGGGCTCCCAAAACCTGTGCCTAGACCTGTACGACTGCCCGGAAGATATAATGGACCTGCCCGTAAAAATGTGGCCTATAATGCAGGAAATCTATAACGAGCTTTATGATATTACCCAAAAAAGCGTACCCGGCTCTTCCACATGGATGCCTTGTTATCACCCAGGCAAGTGGTACGTAACTTCCTGCGATTTTATTGCCCTTGTGTCCTCCAGCATCTTTGACTCCATTGTGCTGCCAGAGCTTAAGCTGCAGGCAGGCTTTTTTGATGCCAATATATTTCACCTAGACGGGCCGGACGCGTTGCGGCATTTGGACAGTTTGCTTGCACTGCCAAATATCAATGCAATACAGTGGGTGTTTGGTGCCGGTGCGCCGCCAGCCAGCCAGCCAGTGGCCGGAGTTGCTTATAAAAATCCAAAATGCAGGCAAGGGTCTACACCTGCAAATTGAGCCCGGTGAAATTGAAACCCTGGCGGGGTTTCTTAAGCCTGAGGGTGTAATACTTTCTGCTGGGCTAAACAGCCCCGATGAAGCAGAGGGGTTTGTTAGGGATGTGGAAAGGCTTGCCTGGGGCCGGGGGTAATCAGTCTGGCTATATGCAAAGCTGCGGGTGGCAGATTGCCGCCCGCAGTTTTGCATCCCCATCAGCTACTTACACTTCCCCCACTCCTCAGCCAGCAGCATCAATTGTTCCCCTTCACTTTCACTCATGACAGGAAACACAAAATAAAATCCCTTATGCCCAAACTTGCGCACAACCCTGTCCGCCATAGCAATAGCCTCCTGGGGTGCATAATCTGTAAACATAAGCCACAACCCTTTTTCCGCTTCCTTCACTTTTTTATATAAGGGGAACCAGCACTCGCTGCCAGCCTTAGGATTACGGGCCCCAGGCGTCCACTGCAGCCCGCCCAGCCGCTCTATGGAAAGTATGGCATCCGCATGCTGGAAGCATTCTGGCCCGTCTAGGTGGAAAATAGTATTATCCAGCCAAGAGCATTGATCTTCCAATGTAGGCAGTACATATTCATTAAAATGCTCTGGCGACATCATGGCAGCAAAATCACATTGCAGCTTTGCCGTCTTCCCTGGGCCAACAACGTCAAAATGGGTAAAAGCGCTGGCCCCGTCTTTGCGTTTTACAATGTCATACATAGGGTTGTAATAGACTTTGTACAGGTTTGTAATTTCATTCATTGCCGTTTTTACTTCTTCCGGGTGGTCATACAAATCAAAACAGCAGGCTTGGGGGTCACGTATTGCAGACAGGATATCAATGTTTTCCACAATATCCGGTATACAGCACACAATATCTGTGTCCTTTGTCAGCTCTACTTGCCTGCGCAATATCTCCAGGTGCTTCTTCCACCAAAAATTGTTGGGGTCATATTGCAGCGGTGTATCATAATTTTCCATAAAAGGCTTAAACCATACGGTTTCTGGGGTAAAAACCGGCTCTGACCCCAGGTACAGCGCCATTGACCCTGCCCCCAAGTCCATAGAAAACTTAGGGAATCCTTCCGCAATTGGCTTTACATCATGGCAATACCAATTCATTACCCTGGCAAATTGTTTATCCGTGTTTGTGTACACATCCTCATCGCTGGTGAAAGGTTCTTCTGGCAGCTTTGGCACTTGCAATCCCTTGCTGCGCTTTACCATAATGTGCATAAGGGGCCGGTCACAAGGCTTATTGTGAAACCACGCGTCAAAACGCTGCAATGTCTCGTCCCAATTTTGCTTAAAACTAATCATTCTAATCCTCCCCAAGTTTTAATGCTTGCGTTATATTTATCCGCTTTACATAAATCCCAAGAATAATAAGGCATACCAAAACCATTGCCCCAATAACCCCGTACAAGTGCAGGTAATCCCGGGGGTACCGCACCACCACAAGGGGTATAACCTGCTCTGTAGCTGTGTGTGATACCTGTATCAGCGGCACAAACAACCTTGCCGTAACCTCGCCAACAAGTGCCCCGATAGCTATGGCCATAAGGGTAATAAGCACCTGTTCGTTAATCAGCAGGCCAACAATGCGCCCCATGCTCATGCCCATTGCCCTAAAAACACCAAACTGCAACACCCTGCCCCGTATAGAAAGCAGCCAGTAAATCAAAAACCCTGCAAAACATATAATCATGGTTACAACAAAACCCATAGTAAGCACGCCATTTATCCCCTGCAAAATAGGGTCAGACCGGCTTTCTATTATGGCACCTTTGCTGTCATAAAAGCGGGTAAGCTGCAGGTTATTGTCCTGGTGCACATCAAGGAAAAAGTTGTTGGTGTCAGTGTTGGTGCGCATCCATACCTGGTATGGGAACAACCCCCACTGGGTATGCAAGTACCCAAGGTTGGCAATGGCAAGGTGATGGCTTACCTGGGCAACCTCCCCAGTGGCCAGTGTCCCCATCCCCACAGGGGAATAACCCGGCCACAGCTCCACAAAACCTACAACCGTAAGTTCTGCGGTAAATACATATTCTCTAAGCCGGGCCAGGTCTGGCCTGTAGTGGTATCTTACCATGACTGTGTCCCCAACTTGGTAGTCCATCTGGCTTTTAAAATTGTAACTAAGCAGCACCCCATTTGGGGTTTGGGCCAAGGCATTTAAAAAGTGATTTATATGGATAGGCAGAAAATCTTGCCTAAACCATACCGTATCACCAAATGTGTCAGATTCGATAGCCATAAGCTGCATATTATCTACCCGGGAGGCCCTGTTTCTTAAGGTAAGGTCAATATTAAAGTGCTGCACCCGGGTTATTGCTTCTACTTCAGCCAGGCCGGTAAAACGTCCAAATTCCGGCTCATTGTAGATTACCCTCTCTGGGGGGTTCCACTCCATTTCTGCAAGGAAGGCACCGGAAAGCTGGGGGATATTACTCCTCCAGGTTTCCTGGAACACAAGGTCTGCCCCTGTCATATACATGATATGGTGGTCACTGTTTGTATTAATGGTGCGCGCACCATGAGCGCTAAATATCCCCATAGACAGGGTTATAACCAGGAAAATCATAATAAACTGCTCTTCCCCAAAGGAGCGTACAACCCGCAGCAAAGCTGCATATGCCTGGGGTGCCCAAAACCGCCGCCCAAGAAGGTATACCAGCTTCACCACATATGGAAATAACCGCAGCGCAAACAACCCAAAGCCGATTATAAACAAAGAGGAAGCAAGAAATATCAGCGGGTCAACGGCAGCATTCTCCTGTACAAGCTGGGCTATAACCTCCTGCTGCATGTTAAAGCTGTACAGCCCGTACAGGGCAATACCTAAACACAAAATATCCAAAAAAAAGCGCTGCCACAGGGGTTTACCCTGCATAAGGCCGCGCTTTCTTCGTTTATGCTCGACAATACCAACACGTGAAAAACCAATAACAGGGACAAACATAGTAAAAAAGGACAGCGCCAAGGCAATACCGGTGTAAAGCAATACAGTGGGTGTCACTTCTACAGTAATAGCAGCCCTTTGGACAAGCTGCAAAAACCCGCTGCTTGCGCCCAGCATACGGCACAAAACCATACCAAGCCACAACCCAACAGGGAAGCTGGCAAGGATGATTATTAAGCCCTGCAACATATACATCATCATAAGCTGCCTGCGGCTTACACCCCGGCTGCTAGCTATAGAAATCTCATTTTGGTCTTGCATAAGTATCTGCCTGCTTACCATGTAAATATAAAAAGCAAGAAGTACATATAAGGGAACCTGAAGCACCCAAAGTATGGTATTAAACGGCCCAATAACCTCCTGGTGGGCAATAAACCCTTCTGTAAAATTAAACCCAAAGCGCCTCACATTGGTACTGTTAAACAGCTCCAAATCTTCCAGCGCAGAAAGATAATGCTCTACCCTGCGGGAAGAAATTGCGGATTGGTCAAGCAAATGATACCACCGGGACACCACCCTGTATGCGGTAGAGTAGTTTGGCAGAAACCATTCGCGGATAATATTATTGGACATTAGCACGGTGTTGTTGCCGCCGCTGCCGATGGTTGTCCAAAGCAGGCCAGCTTCTTCCCTATGTTCGTATATGCCCACTATTTGCACATAATAACTAAAATCCAGGCTGATGGGCATATATAGCAATTCATCCATCAGCAAATTTCTTGTTGCCAGGGTTGCGTCTGTGGCAATAGCTTCTATTATGAAGCCGCCATCTATTTCAATCATTGTCTCTGATGGCAAGCGCCCTGCGGTAATGTGTACATTTTCGTATAAGCTGTCCAAGCCTTTTAAATTCATAAAACCTGTGCGGGGTATTCCGCGAGGGTCAGCAGGGTGCAATTGGTGGTTTGTTAGCATGTGCACTTCATAGGTGGTAAGTACCGGTATTCCAATGTGCTCTGCCATTTGCGGTACTTGCACATAGCGGGCATTTTCAAAATCCCCATAGGGGTTGTGGGATTGGTTGTGGGTAAGCCGCAGGCTTAGTATTGCAGGGTGGCGGTTATTGTCCCGCTGGTAGCGGGTAAGTTCTTGCTGCAATATGCGCTCCATTGTTGCCTGGGAATAAAGGGGCGTTGCGGATGCTATCCCTATAAGCAGGATATTACCCACAAGCAGGCACAGCATAAGCCAGCGGTTTTTCCACATTTTGCGCAATAAAAACATAGTCATGGCAATATCACCTGCTGTCCTTCTTCCAGGCCTGCAATTATTTGCACCTGATTTTGTGTTGCAATGCCTGTTGTCACAAACCGCCTAAGTTGGCGCCCGCCTTCATATACAAGTACATATTGGTTGCCCTGGCTGGTTCTTACTGCCCGGGGAGGCAGTATTAGCGTGTCATGGGCAATTGTTTCATCTACATGCAAGCGCAGGGCAGTACCCCTTGCCACCAGGTCAAGGATTTCTATTTCCAAATATTCTAATAAAGACGCAAAACCATCCCAATCCCCAGGGGCAAGGAAAAATTCTGTACGGGCGGGCCAGCTGCCAATTGCCAAGGGGTCATTGATAAGTGTTGCCTCAAAGGTAAGGCCGGGGATAGAGCTGGTTATGGTATATGTCTTCCCATACCGTATAAAATCAACATCATGGGTTAAATAGAAAAATAAATGCCGTTCCTGGGTTATAAAAAAATAATTGTGGCCAGGGGTTGCGCTGGACCCTGCAAGTGCCCCGGATACATTTATAAGTATGCCGTCAAAGGGTGCGTAGATACGCTCCTGGCTTATTAGTATGTCCGCTTCGGCAAGTTGCTCCTGCAGGTTGTTCCGGGTGTTTTCGCTGTCGTGGATAAAACGCTCTAGCTGGATTTCCAGCCGCCTAAGCTGTAGGGCCAGCTGTGGCCGGTGGGCTGGTTCTGCGGCTTGCATATTGGCGCGGGCGGCGGCTATTTCTTCATTTCTTGTTCTGCGGCCGCTGGTAAATTGGGCTTCGAAGCTTTCCAGCTCGAAGGTAAGGCGGTTGTGGTTAAGCTGGTAGGGCTCCAGGATATATGGGGGGAATGTTTGCGCTGCCAATATGTCCCCGGCTTGCACCCTTGTGCCAGCACCCCCTACTAGAGAACCAGAATATTCCCCGCCCCCGCGCTGAAATGTTAGAGGCTGGACAAGGGCAAAATTTGCGGAAAGCACAAGTTCATGGCTGCGCTGTATATCCCCCCTGGTTACTTCTGCGGCAGTAAAGTCAGGGGTAAAATTATATACAGCGCTGTAGCCCTCTATTGGCGCCAAAATCCCCCTGGATATTGCGGCGGATACATTGTCACCATTGTAGCGGTTTCCGCAAGCACCAAATGAAAGTACAAGCACAGCCAACACCACACCCACAAACACCCTATGCCCGTACATAAACAACCTCACCTTCCACAAGGCCGCCAAGCACCTCTACATAAGTAGATGTGCGCACACCCAAGCTTATAACCACCGCTTCCTGCCTGCCGTCTACAATACGGTACACATAAAAGCCCATGTCCGGGTCATGGAAAAGGGCGTTGCGGGGGATACGCAGCACATCCTCTGCCAACCGGGAATATACATGCAAGCTTACAAGCGTACCCACAGGCGGCTGGGTATCTGCATCCAACAAAAAGCGTATTGGCGGCCGGGCATACCGGCGCGCTATCTCCAGCGGCAGGCGGATATGTGAAACATCATATATTTCACCATCAACATGGGCCTTTATCCGCGCAGCAAAAGCAGGGGAAAATTGTGAAAAACCTATATATTCCACAAAAACATCCCCATAAGCCGGGGCAATATAAAATATAGTCGCGAAAGAAGATACCCACACACCAGGCATATGATGAGACCGGAAAGTAATCTCGCCGTCAAAAGGGGCTACCAACTCCCCAAGGGCTAGCTGTGCCTCCAGGGCTTGGATATCCTCCTCCAAATGCCTGATTGTAAGGGCTTGCCGCTCCCGCGTGTGGCGTAATTCCATATTACTGCGCTCTATTTCCAAGCGCATTATTTCGGCTTCTTCCCCACCAAGGCTGCCTAGTGTTAGCCGCCGCAGTTCTATATCAATTGTTCTTAGTTCATTGTCAAAGGCATTGTTCCGGCGCATATTGGCCAGTTGCTGCTGCAATCTTTCAAGCTGTACTTCGGCTTGGGTAAAGTCTAACCGGGCAAGCACTTGGCCTTGGTACACACTCACCCCCGGAAGCACATAAACCTCCTGCATAAAACCTGTGGCCACACCAAAATTTAAAGCATCCGCGCTGGCACGTACAACACCCGTATGCTGCTGCACTTCCGCAACAGTGCCCCGGGCAACCACAGCTGTATCCATATGCAATTGGGCAGGCAGGGGGGCAAGCAGCTCTGGCGGGGAGATTTCCCTGCTGCATGCGGCTAGGGCTGTAAGCAGTAACAATAAAATAAATATCTTAGTCAATTATAACCAACTCCCCTTCCAGCAGGCCGTTTATAACTTCATAAGATGTATTGCCCCTTAGCCCAACTTCAATATCCCTGATTGCCCGTACCCCATTTGCGTCAAGGGTAAACACAAAAGCCCTGTCATCTATGCGCTGCACTGCCCTTATGGGGATAAACAGCACATCCCTTTCTTCGGCAATAAACACATGTACACTGGCCCGGGGCCGCGGGGGAAGCTCCGGCGCTTCTTCTGCAAAGGCAAGAAAAACATCCTGCTCCCGCCCGGGGTTAAGGTTCCATTCAACCGGGTCTATAACAACAGCAAGGTATACTTCGTCCCCGATTGTAAGGGGGAAATAATCCCCCACATCCATTACAGGGGCCGCTTCTGCATGGCTTATGCGGAAAACAGGCAGGGAATGCCCAGCTATTGTGGCAACACTTACCCCTTCGGCAGAAACCAGCCCCGCCGCAAAGGGAATAACTTGGGTTACCGTGCCGCTTATAGACGCATGAAGGTAAAGCCGGCTGTTTTCCCTTTGCAAAAACTCCAACTCATCTTCCAGCAGGTTTAGATCACCTTGCAGGCGGGTCCGCTCCTGATTATATGGTGCATTGTCCATTGCCGTGCCGGAAGCTGCGGCAATACGCCGCGTTGCCGCCTGGCGCTGGCCTACCTGGGTAAGGCTAAGCTGCAGCCATTCCTCCCGCCGGGTTGCAGCTTGCAGGCGGCTTTGGATGTCTGGGTTATACAAAGAAGCCAGCACATCCCCCTCCTGCACATAATCCCCGGCACTTACATATATGCCCCTAAAAAAAAGACCGCTTATATCAAAGATATGCCGTTCTTCCCCGCTGGGTATATGTGTTGCCATTGGGTTTAAATCCCGCACAACATCCCCCCGCATTACAGGTATTGTGCGGAACATATGGGCCTCCGCAACTGGTGCAATGGGGATAGGAAGTACAGGGTCTTCTACGGGCAGCATAAAGCAGCCCGTGAGGATTATAAGTAGGCATATTGCAATGGCGGTTAGTTTTTTCATGTATCCACGTATCCCCCTTGTACGGGTTTATGCCCAGGGCAGCCAGCCGCTAAAATGCAAAACTGCATAAATCAGAACAAGATTAAGTACAACAGCAACCGGCACCAAAATCTTAAATTTTGGCTTGTCTGTCTTGTGGCGAATAATACGCATACCCAAAGCAGCCCCTATGCCGCCCATCAAAAACGCGCATAATATAAGTGTAGCTTCACTTATCCGCCATTCCTTTTTTATTGCGCGGCGTTTGTCAATGGCATATAACCCAAAGGTTACAATATTCATCACCACAACCGCCGCCCCAAAAACTAATAATACATAATTCATCTTCCCATCTCCTTTATTCTCTTTCTAATGTATACCATGTAGTACCAAGGCATAGTATAATCAGTACAACAAAAAATAGCAAAAGGGGCACATCAATTGCCAAAAAAGACAAAAGTAAAAAAAGAAAAAAAACAGCAGCCAAAACAAAAACAAAAAACGCAACCCACACCAACCACCATAAAAGGTAAATTTGTAGGCAGCGAAGTAGGCTACGGCTTTGTAATCCCAGAAGGCCCAAAGACGGAAGATGTTTTTATTCCGCCTTCTTCAACATGGGGGGCAATACATGGCGACGAAGTAGTATGCCGTGTAATCCCACAAAAACAGCCAGAGCTGCAAGTAATCAGTAAAAAGGGCCGCCGCACCCCAAAAGCCCAAAGGCAGCAAAATGCCACCGCCCAAAAAACCCCAAAACAGCAAGAAGGTAACCGTAAGTCCGGCGAAATATTAGAAATAACCCACCGCAAACCCCTAATAGGCACATACTTCACCACCGGCCAAGAGGGTTATATCCGCCCAAGAGAAAATAAAATCCCACACATTTTCACCGTCCCGCCAAAATCACAAAACCGCTTTGGGCTTGCAGACGGCCACAGGGTTATTTTTAATGCCCCAAAACCAAAAGGCATAGGGGACCGCCGCACCCCATATAAACAGCGCCACACCCTGCCCTGCCAGGTAACCGAAGTGCTGGGCCATATCCACGACCCTGGCATAGATGTCCTAACCCTTGTGCGCAAATACAATATCCCTCATGAATTTCCGGAAGAAGTTTTAGCCCAGGCCGCAATGTATGAAGATGAAATTAACCCAAGTGACCTGAAAAACCGCCGGGATTTGCGCAGTTTACTAACAATGACCATAGATGGTGAAGACACAAAAGACATAGATGACGCAATCTCCTTCGAAAAATTGCCAACAGGCCATTATCAGCTAGGCGTCCACATCGCTGATGTTTCCCACTATGTGAAAGAAGATACCCCCATAGACAATGAAGCCCTAAACCGCGGCACAAGCGTATACCTGGCCGACAGGGTAATACCAATGCTGCCCCACCGCCTATCTAGCGGCATATGCTCCCTTTTCCCAAATGTGGACAGGCTTACCCTTAGCTGCATCATGACCGTGGACAGCCAGGGCAATGTAACCGATTATGAAGTCACCCCATCTGTAATAAATAGCAAAAAGCGATGGACATACCAGGAAGTACAGGCAATGCTGGATGGGGAAACTGATGAATTGGAAGCTGACGATACACCTGCATGGCAAACCCTTTTCCAAGATATGAACCAGCTACGGGAAACCTTATACCAAAAACGCCGTGGGCGAGGCGCACTGGATTTTGACCTGCCCGAAGCCAAGATAAGGGTAGATGAAACCGGCCGTCCCATATCTGTAGAGCCATATCAGCGCAACCAAGCCACCGGCATAATAGAAGAACTTATGATTCTGTGTAACGAAACTATTGCCGCCCACGCAATAAAAAAGGATACGGAACTAATCTTCCGCACCCACGAAGCCCCGTCACCAGAAAAACTTACCCAGCTAAAAGCCACAGTACAAAACCATGGCCTTACCCTACCCCATGTTTCTGGCCCAAAAGCCTTACAGCGTATGCTGGAAGCCGCCGCGGAAAGCCCTGCCTACCATACTATTGCCATGGCTGCCCTTACCAGCTTACCCCAGGCATACTACACACCAGGCAGCCCAAAACATTATGGCCTAGCCAGCGACGCCTACTGTCACTTCACATCCCCAATAAGGCGCTATGCGGATTTACAAGTGCACCGCATTATTAAAAAACTCTGGGAAGGAGAAGCCCCGCAAGATATGGCGCTAGAACTAATAGCATCACAATGCTCCCGGACAGAGCGTGAAGCCGAATCCCTGGAGCGTGAAGTGGCCCAGCTTAAAAAAGTCCAGTTTATGAGCGGGTTGGAAGACCGTGTGTTTGAGGGCCGGATATCTGGCATTACCCCATGGGGGGCCTATGCAATGCTTGCAAACACAATAGAAGGCCTTATCCCAAGCCCTGCCCTTAAACGCATGGGGTATGCCCACGACAAGGAAAGAAACCGCTATGCCAATAAGCGCAGCCGAACGCTGCTTTCTATGGGCGATGCTGTAAAAGTCCGATTGGTAGAGGCCAATGAGGATGAAGGGCGGATTACGTTTGCGCTTCAGGAGAAGTGAATCAATTTCAAGAAGTCTAAATGAGGAGGTAAGATCATGAAAAAACGTGCATTTGCATCGTTGTACATTGCACTGATTGCGATATTATGTGCTAGTGTGTTTGTGATTCTCATTAATGCTAATTATTCTACCGCACCGGCGGCAATTATAGATGATGCAAAGCATGAAATTGATATTACCACTGACTCTAGTGCAATGCCAGCTGCGACACCCCACACCACATACAATATGAGGGAAACAGAATCCTCGCATCCTTCTGCTGATTATTTTACTAATAGCTATGGCGAGGTAATTCATTCAAGTCAACGTAATAAGGACGTTAGGCATGTGGATGTCAGACTAAACAGTTATTCGTTAGAATATATCCCAGGGGCGGCAAATCTGTGGTCTTCAGCAGTGATTGAAGTAACATACGCAGACAACATCAAAGAAATCCATGGCATTTCAGAGTCAGTGCGCTGGAGCTCTAGCGATGTACAAGTGCTGGAAGTACAGCAAGGTGGAAATATCTTTGTTGTTGGCGTGGGAACTGCCCGAATAATTGCAGAATATCGCGGCGTTATAAGCGAAAAAGAAGTAACAGTCTTACAGGGTGATATTGCAAGAATTGAAGTTTGGCCCGAAGAAATTATTATGATACAGGGCATATCAGATGATGGCAGATATGTATCATATATGCCGCAAATCTCAATTGTTGCTTATACAAGCCGCGGCAATAGCTTTAGATTACCCCATGACTCAAGCATTCTAAATGTAAGAAGCGAAAATCCTGACATTATCACAGATGAGGCGTTAATGTCTGATACATTTGCCTCCGAAGGCAGTAATGCTTTATTTCATGATAGTAGTTCATCTGGCAGAACCGCAAGGATAACTGGGGAAAGCTATATCGAATTTTCTATTATTGATATAGATGGGCAAGCAAGAAGAGATGCACCATCTATACGGGTGCCAGTGACAGCACTATGCATAAGTGATATTAGCGATATAGACATTTGGCATCATTGTGATACGTTGCCCATTGGAATGTCTAGTGGCTTTGCACCTTCTGCGGTTTTTAATTGCGGAAGAATGTTTGACATCTTCCACTATACTGAGTGGACAGTAGATGCTCCAGAAATAATACAAATAAACAGTTTTGGCATGATTACAGCACTAAGTCTTGGTGAAGCCACAATTACTGCATCATATGGCGGGGTTTCAAGTAGTATAACAATACGTGTTGTGGAAGATACGGTGAGTTATGTTGACCATATACCATTCCCGTAAATTATATTTTATGAAATATGACAGGAGTGGCACATCGTAGAATCATAAACTATTTAACCACTCACCCAATAAAACATCAAAAAAGGGCTGTCTTGCTAAGCATTTTCATGAATAAATATGCACCCACCCTGTCATTGCGAAGAGCGTAGCGATGAAGCAATCCAGTGTTTTTGCAAGTCTTGGATTGCGACCCTACGTTCGCAACGACGAGGGCTGCATACTTATGCATGATTTTTGTTTAACAAGATAGCTCCTTTTTTATTTACAACTATTCACACTACAAAATGAGCATACTTAAAGATTTAACCCATTCACCAAACGCCCATCCCTAATCTCAAACAAAATCTCTGCCTTATTAGCCAGTTCATTGTTGTGGGTAACCATGACTATGGTCTTCCCGGCTTTGTGAATCTTATTAATAAAATCCATAACATCCTTTTCAGATTCGGAATCAAGATTACCCGTAGGTTCGTCCATAAGAAGAATATCAGGGTCATTGGCAAGGGCGCGGGCAATAGAAACTTTTTGCTGCTGCCCGCCGGAAAGCTCGGTTGGTTTTGCGGCGGCTTTGTCTTGAAGCCCCACCAATGCCAACAATGCCTCGGCTTTTTTGCGTTGTTCTTTTGGGGGTATGCCCCCAAACATCATGGCAACTTGGATATTCTCCAGGGCGGTAAGGTTTTGCAGCAGGTTAAAAAATTGAAACACAAAGCCGATTTTTTTGGCCCGCAGCTCTGACAAACCTGCGTCACTTAAGCCCAAAATGTTCACACCATCAATAAAGATATTCCCTTTTGAAGCCCTGTCAAGGCCGCCGATAAGCTGCATTAAGGTACTTTTCCCATGGCCGGATTTGCCTATTATGCAAGAAAATGAACCACGGGGGATTTCCATACTCACCCCTTTTAGGGCATGGGTCTTGACTGCGCTTTTGCCATAGGTTTTCTCTAAATTTTCGGTGGTGATTATATTTTTATTCATATTTTTATTCATAGCTAATCGCCTCCACAGGTGTAAGTTTTGATGCTTTCCACGCGGGGAAAAGGCCGGATAAAATTGAAATTACAAGAGAGAACCCAATCGCCATTGCAATCAGCGCAACGCTGATATTAACCCCTGCTTCAATCCCCTTTAGCATCTCGTCCCCTTGGATTATGGGCGCGGCAAAAATAGACACAACTATCCCCACAATAACACCAAGTATCCCGCCAAAAAGGCCATATAAGCCCGACTCTATTACAAAAACACGGAAGATTACAGCACTGCGGCCGCCAATTGCCCGCATAATTCCAATCTCGCGCCTTCTTTCGTATACGGCGGTCATCATTGTGTTGATAATCCCAAATGCCGCCGCAATAAGGGCCACACCTGCAACAGCCTGCAATGTAAGATTGACAGAGCCAATAATCGTAAGCACCGCACCAAGCAACTGCTCATTTGTTGCCACATTTACATTGTTGGCAACATAGTGGATAGCGGTGTAGAAATAATCAAACCGTGCCATATCGTCAACAATTGCCGACATATACGAAATACTGCCCTCCCGGTCAAAAACCCGCTGGGCTACAGCAAGGGGCATGTGGACAGTGGTGTCGTCATTGCTGCTTGTATTTGCAAGGACACCAATAACCGTAAACTCTTCGCCCTGGCGCACCTCCAGCATATCGCCGACTTCCAGGCTAAACCGGTTCATAATCCCTTGCCCTATAATGATTGCTTCCTGGTCTTGGGATGTGAAGTACTCCCCAGCATACATTTCCCAGCCTCTAAACCCCTGTGTCTCTGCGGGCAAAATCCCTGTCACTGTAGTTGGCTGCTGCACACCGGCGGTGGGGTTATAAATCATCATACGCCTTGTAAGGTGAGGGATAACTTCTATACCCTCGATTGCGGCAATGCTTTCAAACTCCGCAAAGTCAAGCCTTTCGGAAATTGCATCCCCTGTAACAATCCCGATTTGGTTAAACACACACAAATCGTCTGGGACAATAACAAAGTTGCCCCCAAGGGCATGTGCCTGGGTTGTAACCTCGTTGCGCATATTTTGGCCGATAGACATAAGTGCCACAAAAGAAGCCATGCCAATGGTAATACCAAGTAAAGTAAACACAAACCGCCCTTTTCGGCTAAGCAGGTTGCGGGCCACAAGTTTTAATATATTCACAAAAGCCCCCCTATTCCATCCTGAAGCCTTCAAGGATAACAATTAACCTAATATCCTCAATGTCCACATAGGCTTCATGCTCTACAATCATACTGTTTCTTCTTAAGTTGATGGAAACACTGTTTACCCCGTCTACTGCCATTAGTGCCCGGTCTACTGCTGTGACACATCTTTGGCATGTCATGCCTAAAACAGATACTGTGGTGGTGTATGTGCCATCATCATTTTGGACTGTGCCGCTTTCTGTGGGTGCGCCTCCATTGCCACCGCAAGCCGCTAGTGCAAAAATCAATATAAGTGTGAGTAAAAATAATGTCTTTTTCATATAAATATCTCCTCTAAAAATTAATTTTGGGCATAAAAAAACAAGGCATACTATCCCAAATACAGACATAGTTATTCCTTGTCAAAATATAGTCTAAATATTCATCCTCACATTGTCTTCAACAATACATGTGGCATAAATTTGCATAATTTCATGCCTTGCCATGATTTTTGCGGAAAATAGACATACATCCACTCTGCATTGTACAACAATAAGACTTTGCTGCTGGGGCATTTCGCGCCGCTTCACAATAGCTTCACAAACAAGGCAAGACAGTGCACTGCAATCACATTCTTGATTGCAGTAGCAGTCCCCAACACAGCTACACTCCACAATGCAGGCGCATTCTGCTACACAGCAGCTTTCATAGCCAAAGGCATAAACCGTTGACGCAAAGAAAAAGGCAACCAGACATAATGCAATTGCAAGGGCCAGCGGCTTTCTCAATTTTTTCATAATAAACCGCCCCCTTCAGCGAATGTGTATAGAACACTTGCAATTGTACATTATTCATACACCTATGCAAATAGTCCTGCTTCAAAATTAATATAGTTGTTACATTTCGGTATCAAAGCCCCTTTTGCGCAGCGCATCGCTTACCCGGCTTATCCTGGGGTAATCATAGCCGCCTTCTGGCGGGGTTTTGCACAAAAGCTCTAACTGAATGTGAACAATAGGTTTTTCCCCCTTAAATGGGACGGCTTGGTTATAGGCAACCAGCAGCATATGACTTTGGTGTTCAAAATCAAGGCCCATAAGCTCTATGCCGGATATCTTGCTGCCAGAGCGCTTTGTACGCCTTGGGCCGGTGAATTCGGCAAAGCGGTTTTCTTCTTTGCCATGGTAGAAGCTGTAGTTGTCATTGTCTTTAAGCTCTAGCATATCCATTATCTCTATATACATATCGTGGAGGGTTGCGTCTTTAGGCATTTGCAAGTTGGCCCATATGGCTGGGTCTTTCTTTAGCGTTACGCAAAAGGTATATATTTCGTCTGGGGGGGGGCCTTCGCCGTGAAGCGGGGCTAAGTGTTTCGCCATTATGGCAAATGCTTGCAAGGCATCTGTTGAAGATAGCACTGTATCCTTCATTTGCTCGAATGGTACAATTTCCGATGGGTCTAGATAATTTTCATCTGTTTTGTCTAGATTTAAAAATTCTATCCCCATGTCTGTAAGGGTATAGCTGGAGCATGGGGCGAAAAAGGCTATTATGCTTTCTTCCGGGTCGTCACTGGTGTCTATATAGTCGGTAATTTCCCCTTCAAACTCAAAGGGCAGTACATACAATGGGCGGATAAGCTTAAGAAAATGCCCAAAAGGGGTGAAGAAAAATTTGTCCAGCAGCACCCCTGTCATGAAAGTACCGGCCAGCAAATCCACTTCCAACCCGTCTAGGTCGTTGTCCAAATCCATTGTTATGTCTACCAGGTCGTTTAAGTCATAACCCAGCACATCATATACCCGTGTGAAAATATCGTCTGTTTCCATGGGGGTTGTAAGCAGGCCGCGGATAAACCCAGGGGTGAAGAAGGACTCTGGCAGCATAACCAGGTCTTGCAGGCCTCTTGAGGCTATGTTTATTGTGGCTTCTACTATGTCGTCAAGGGTTTCCCTGTCTGTTTTTTTGGGTGTGTTTGGGGTTGGCTTAAAAAGATTTACCCCTACAGATGGCATTTTGGTTAGAAGCTTCATGCGTATGGCAACCTCTAACAAATATGCGGCATAATGGGGGTCGTTTAAGCTTAGCTTTCCGCCAAGCTCCAGTGCATTTGCGGTGTAAAATACATCCCCTGCCCCTAGGTCTATGTTGGGGGTGCAGTACTCTAATAATAGGGCCATGTCTTTTACTATGGGGTGTTTGTCCAGGGAATATTCAATCAGCTCTACATTAACGCCCACAAACTTTGATTTCCCGCGCATATGGGCCACGGGGTATGTTGTGTTTGGCTGCTTGAAATAACGAACCGTTGATTCCATGATATTGGCGGGGGAAAGGGGGGTGTCTTCTACCAATGCGGAATAATACCAGCGGCGGTATATAGCCTGTAGGTATGGCAAAGCATTGCGCCTTTTACGGGGGTTTGACGCCCTGTATGTCTCCATAAAGGATGACTCGAATAAGGAGTGTATGGTTTGGATGTATTCATTGTGGGGGGGATTTGCTTTGCTCAATATTTGCCTCCTGACAGCCTGCATATATCCTGGAATGGGTCTCTTATCTTTGTTATACCGCAATTGCCGCGCCTGCTGCAAAAGAGTATAGAAAAGCCTCTTTTACATATTTGCCGGTGGCTTCTTTTATCGCTTTTTTATAGATTTCTATCTGTGTGCGGTGGGTGCTGGCCCATGCTGCCGGGTCTGGGCCTGGGCTTTCGCTTTTAAAATCTATCAGCACCAAGCCGTCTCCTTCTTCGAAATAACAGTCTATTATTCCATGGACCAGTATGGTTTCTTTGACCAGGGACTGGTCAATTTCTGGGTATACCTCTGGGGCTGGGATTGCCATCACAAAGGGGGTTTCCCTGTGGACTTTGCTGGCTGCGCGTATGCGGTCTGCTATGGGGGAGGTTGCCAGGGCCAGGATTTTTTTGTGGTCTATGGCTGCCCCAATCTCTTGGGTTAGCAGGTTTTTTTCTTTCAGCTGGGTAATTAGCTGGCTTATTGCGCTGGAGGTTATGTGATTATGGAAATCGATATGCTCGGCCACGGTGTGCATGGCAGAGCCTAGGCTCATTGCTGTTATGCCTTCTTTTGCCTGTAAAAACCCAGGGGGGTCAAATGTTGGGGGCGGGTCTTGATGAGGTGTGCTGTCTGGGGAAATGTCCGAGGCGTAAAGGCGCTTTATTTCTGATATAGACAGCTTTGAGGGCAGTGGCTGGGGCGGTATCATGGGGCGCGGCGGGGTGGTTTCGCCTTGAGACGGGGGTGGCTTTTCTATTGCAGGTGCATCAAAGTTTACCAAAGAGCGGTGTACCCTTATGTCAAAACCAGCGGGATGGTCTTGTATTTCTTTATTGTGGTGCACGTCTATATCCGCATCAAGCAGTGCGTTGCCGTCGTTGTGGCGCAGCAGGCAGGGCATTATCCAGTCCAGATACCGGCCTGCGCCTTGGCGGTAGTATACAGAAGGCTGGCTTTTTGGTACAGATGCGGCATCGGCCCATTTTTCCATATCTCTTTCCAGATTTGTTGTGCGGCCGGTTAGAATCAAAAGTTCTTTGGCCCGGGTCATTGCTACATATAGGCAGCGCAACTCTTCGGAGAGATTTTCCTTGCGGGTTAGCCTTGCCAGGGCGTAGTGTGCCAGGGTTTTGGAGCGGGTACGTTTTTCCAGGTTTACATATTTGGGGCCTAGGCCTTCGCTGCCATGGAGTATTATGGGTTTGCGTTCGTCGTCCATATTAAAGGGCTTGCCCAGGAAGCCGGTTATCACTATAGGAAATTCTAGCCCTTTTGACTTGTGGATAGACATAAGGCGTACGCGGTTTGTTAAATCATCGGCTGGGGCAGTTGCGCCGGATACCCTTTGGGCGCTGTCGGTGTTGTAGAGGCCTTCTATATAGTGTATGAAGTGGAACAGGCCTTTAAAGCTGGTTTCTTCAAATTCTATGGCTTTATCCAGCAGCATACGCAGGTTGGCTTGGCGGATTTCCCCGCCTTCCATTGCCGCTGCGCAGGAGGGGTAGCTTGTATCTTCGTATATCATGCCTATTAGGCGGCTTATTGGTAGGTAGGGGGCGGCGTTTCGCCATTTTTCCAGGTGGGATAGGAAGCGGTGGGTTTTTTCTTCTGTTGTGTGGGATTGGTTGTGGGGTGCTTTTTGTGGTGCGGGCGGCAGGTTGCCGCCCCTACGAAGGGCATATGCTATTAGGTGGTCATAAAAATCTGAGCGTCTTTTTTTATCGGTTTCTGGTTCGGTATTGGTGTCTTCTACTGGGCACTGTTTTATTTGGAATAGCTCGTCTGGGGTAAACCCATACGCGGGGGAGTGCATTGCTGTTATTAGGTCGTGGTCTTGGCGGGGGTTGTCTGTAATGCGCAGGAATGCCAGGGCGGTTTTAATCTCTTTTTGCTGGTAAAAAGCGGCGGCGGTGTCTGCAATTGCGTCTATTCCGCAACGCTTTAGCTCTTCTACTACGCCGCTTGCGATGGAGTTGGCGCTGCGGGCTAGTATTACAATATCCCCTAGCCTGCACGGGCGGTATCTGTCTTTGTCCCATATCTGCCTTGGGGTGGCTATTAGTTCGTGAATACAGGCGGCAATCATCCTGGTTTCGGCTACTATGGCTGGGATTGGCTCCTCTTCTTCAAATTCTGAAAGAGGGGGTTCTATTTCCGGCGCGTCCCCTGATTGGTCTAGGATTTCTACCCACATACCTGGGAATGCATCTTCTGGGAGGGGTGGATAATCCGCGCCTGTGTGCAGCGCGGCGGCATTATCATATTTTACCTCCCCTACATCTGGGCACATAAGCTGGGCAAAAAAGAAGTTGACCGCGTCAATAACCCCGGCACGGCTGCGGAAATTTTGGGAAAGGTCTACCCGCAGGTCACTGTCACCGAAATTTATGGGTTGATACAAATCAGAATCGGCGGAAGGTTCTTTGCTAATATTTTCAAACTCGGAAATGCTGTCTGCTATGTAGCTTTGCATATCTTCGTAATTTTTATTCTCTTTTGGGGAAAGGGCCTGTAGGTCTGCTGGGGTGAAATTATTATATTTTTCTACAAAAAGCCCAGGGTTGGCCCGCCTAAACCTATATATGCTTTGCTTTACATCGCCCACCATAAAGCGCTGTTTTGCCAGGCCGGATAAAATCAAATCCTGCACTTTATTAGAATCTTGATATTCGTCTATAAGCACTTCGTGGTATTTTGCGCTTAGGGTTGCTGCTACCGGGCCTGGGGTCATGTCTTTGGGGCCATTTGGGTATAGCACTTTTATTGCAAAATGCTCCAGGTCGGAAAAGTCTAGCAGGTTGCGGCGCAGTTTTTCTGCCGCGAAGGCTTCCGCATAGCAGGTTACCAGGGCCATCAGGGCTTCCACCCTTGGGGTAAGGGCTGATAGGTCTCCTTGCATTTTCATGGGGGGGGCGAAAAATACGCCGTTTACCAAGTCCTTGAACCGGTCTTTTGCCTCCTTGTTGCGGATGCGCTGGGCACGGTCTTTTAGTGCGGCGTTTACCATGTCGGATTCCTTTATAGACGGCAGGCGGCCCCAGTCCATTTGCAAGAATGCTTGATACATATCTGAGAAGGTTTTTTGGGCGGTTTCCCTTTTTAGGGATTGTATTTGCGCTTCGTTTTCCTCCATTTTTTCTATGTATCTTTCTGGGCCGCCTGGCAGGTGACATACGCCAATGGCTAGGCGCAGGCCTTCTATTATGCCGTCTAGGCCTGCTTGTAGCTCTTCTTTTGCTAGGGCGGCCCAGGGGGTGTTGTCTAGGTTTAGCTGGTCCTGATTATGGTTTGGGTCTTGCTGCGGGCGGCAGGTTGCCGCCCCTACGATGGGGGTGGGGAGGAAGTCGTCTAGGGTTTGCTGAACCGCCATTTCTGGGGATGGGGAAAATTTGTCCGCATATCTTTTTGCGGCAGCTAAGGGGAATGGGTCGCTTTCTAAAAAGGCGTAGAGCCTGCGCACCAGTGTATCCAGGCCGTCGTCTTTGGCTTTGCCGCCATATACATCCACCAAATCTAAAAAAGCCGGGTCTCCCCGGTTATATGCTTCTTCGAATACCTCGTCCATTACTTCGCTTTTGATTATTGCCAGTTCTGAATCATCGGCTACTTTGAAGGCTGGGTCTATGTCCAGCATTTGAAAATGCTCTTTTACCAGCTTGCGGCAAAAGGCGTGAATTGTGGAAATATCCGCGGTTGCCAGCAGTGCTTCCTGGTCGGCTAAGTGCTGGCTGGGGCTTTCCAGCTGTAGGGCCTGGATTTTGTCTGTTATGCGCTCTTTCATTTCTGCGGCGGCGGCCTCGGTAAAGGTCACAACCAGCAGCCGGTCTATGCCTATATTGTTGGAGATATGCCGCAGGATGCGCTCTGTAAGCACGGCAGTTTTGCCAGAGCCTGCGGCGGCAGATACTAGAATAGAGGAAGCGTCACATTTGATTGCGGCTTGCTGAGCTTGGGTGAACCTCATACCTCAATCATCTCCCCTGTATAGTATCTGTCGGCCACTGTTACCCGTGCTTTTACGCCATGGGCGTCTAGTATGCGCCCCACTGTATCATAGGCCAGCATTGGCCGGTTATTTTCTTCGCTTAAGTGGCCAAGGACTACATACTTAAGCCCTTCCCAGTTTATTGCCGAAATAAGCTTGCCTGCCGCCACATTGGATAAATGCCCCCGGGGGCTAAGCACCCGGTCCTTAAGCTGCTGGTGATAGCGGCCTTTTTGCAGCATCTCTATGTCGTGGTTGCTTTCTATCAGCAGGGCATGCGCGCCCCGCAGGTTTTCCAGCACTGTGTCTGTGGCGTTGCCCAGGTCTGTTGATATGGCTATTTTTTTGCCATCAGCTTCAAAGGTATAGCCCACAGGCTGGGAGGCATCGTGGGGCACATCAAAGGCGGTGACTTTGGCTTCCCCAATCATAAGGGGCTGGCCGGGGGTGATGTGTTTTACCTGATCCTCTTTTATAGGGCCAAGTTTTTTGTGCCGTAAAAAATAACGCCACGTAAGCGGCGTGGCGTAGATGGGTATGCCAAACCGCCGGGCAAGTATACCTGCGCCGGCAATATGGTCGCTATGTTCGTGGGTAATTAATATTGCGCTGGGGGTGGGTGCTTTTATTTGTGCAAGCCCAGCTTGGGCCCGCTTCCCGGAAAGCCCTGCATCTACCAGCAGGTGCTGGCCGCAGAGGTTTACATAGGTACAGTTGCCGCTGGAGCCGCTTACAATGGTGCACAACCGCATCATTCTTCAATCTCTATGCGTCTGATTTCTGCGCCTAGGGCTTTAAATTTATCTTCGAAACATTCGTATCCTCTGTCTAGGTGGTATACATTGCCTATGGTTGTCTCGCCTTTTGCGGCAAGGCCTGCAAGTACTAGGGCAGCGCCGCTTCTAAGGTCTGTTGCTGCTACTTGCGCGCCGGTGAAGGCACAGTTGCCTCTGGTTACTGCTGTACGGCCATCTACCTTTAGGTTTGCGCCTAGGCGTTTAAGCTCGTTTATATATTGGAAGCGGTTGTTAAACACAGTTTCTGTTACAACGCTTGTGCCATTGGCGGCACACAGTAAAGTTGCCATCTGTGGTTGCAAGTCTGTTGGGAAACCTGGGTAATAGGATGTTCTTACATCGCAGGCCCGAAGCTCCCCATTGCGGGTTACGCGAAGGCTGTCTTCCCCTTCTTCTACCTGGCAGTTCATGTCACGGAGTTTTGCGGTTAGGGGGTCCATATGCTTGGGTATTATATTGTTGACGGTGATATCCCCATCTGTGATGGCGGCGGCAATCATATATGTACCTGCCTCAATTTGGTCTGGGATGATGGTGTGGTTGCCATAGCCTAAGGCTGGCACGCCATTTATACGGATAATGTCTGTGCCCGCGCCGCTGATTTTTGCGCCAATCATATTTAGGAAGTTGGCGGTATCTACCACATGGGGTTCCCTTGCGGCGTTTTCTATCTGGGTTGTGCCTTCCGCAAAAACAGCGGCAAGCATAATATTGATTGTTGCCCCTACGCTTGGGCAGTCTAGGTATATATTGGCGCCGGTAAGCTTTTCGGCACATATTTTTACCCAGCCGTGTTCTAGCACACAGGTTGCCCCAAGGGCTTCAAAGCCTTTTAGGTGGTAGTCTATGGGGCGGTACCCAAAATCGCAGCCACCTGGCATTGGCACTTTGGCTTTGCCAAAACGCCCAAGCAAGGCCCCTAGGAAGTAATAGGATGCGCGCATACGGGTAGCAAGTTCGTAGTCTACTTCATGGCTTTTGATGCAGCCGGCATCTATTTCCAGGGTGTTTTTATTAATAAAACGGCATTTTGCCCCGAGTTTACCCGCGGTTAGTGCTAGGTTTTGCACGTCTTTAATGTCTGGCAGGTTTTCTATAACACATACCCCGCTGGATGCAACGGCGGCTGTGACAATGGCAACAGCAGCATTTTTGGCCCCTCCTATGTGGACGCTGCCGCGCAGGGGCTTTTGCCCGCTAATAACAATGTACTCCATTTATGATGCACATCCTATCAAATTAGTATAAGTGTAAATAAATAATTGTTTTATGCAATACGGGTACTTATGCAAATAGAACAAAAAATTAAGTAATTTCGCAGCTAGAGCCCGGCAAGTATACCAAATATTTTTTATTGGGGGAAGTGTTATTTTACATTTTTGTTACAAATTTCGACTGGGGAATTCGGCTTTGGATGGGTTGGTAAAATTTGATGATTTTTGTGTGCTATACGGAAGTGTGAAAACATATACCGACGACGAGCCAATTACGCGAATGCTTCTACGCGGAATTGGCGACAGAGAAGGTCAATGTTTTCACACTTACGTATATACTACCCAAGATGCATATAGGCTTCTTTTTCATGTATAGCCAGGCGCGATTTCGGCTAGGCTATACTTGAAAAATGATGTTGAAAGAGGGGGCAAATATGCGCCACAAAATAAAATTAATTAGTATTTTAGCGCTTTCGGTTGTTATGGGGTGGTTTTCGGGGCTGATTGCAGGGCAGCTTAGTATTCCCGAAACTGTCCATACTTATAAAGCCGAAAGTGATTTAATATCTTTTAACCTGCCATTCCGTAAGCCAAAACCCGTTGCATCCCAAGAAACCCCAATAACAGTTGTGCCGCTGGGGATGACTATTGGGGTACGCATAAACACCGAAGGGGTAATGGTGCTTGGCACCGGCAGTTTTCTTGGGGATGATGGCCGGTCTCACACCCCAAGCGACGGCTTACTGCGCGGCGGCGATTTAATAATCCGCGCCAACGATAAACCTATCGAATGCAAAGAGACCCTAAGCCAGCTGGTAGCAGATTCCACCTGTGATGTAGTACTGCTGCTGCGCCGGGATGGAAATGAATTTGAAGTAACACTGACACCAGCGCTGGCCGCAACTGACGGGGTGCGCCGCATTGGCATATGGGTGCGGGACTCTACCAAGGGCATTGGCACACTTACCTATTATGTACCTGGGACTGGCGCATTTGGGGCCCTTGGGCATGGGATAATGGATGTTGATACCAAGAAGTTGATAAGTGTAAAAGACGGCGTTGTAATGCACTCTACAGTAACCGCAATTGTGAAAGGCCAAAGGGGCAAACCTGGGGAGCTGGAGGGCACGGTAGATACAGGCAACAGCCTTGGCAGCGTACTGATAAACAGCCCCAGCGGGATTTATGGGGTGCTGGAGCAAAGCTTCATAGCCACACTACCTACAGAGGCCATGCCAATAGCAACCCGCAACCAAATAAAAGAAGGCCCAGCTACCATATTAACCAATGTTGTTGGCAATGAGGTAAGGGCCTTTGAAATATCTATTGAAGGTGTAAACCGCTCCGCAATTGACGAGACCAAGGGTATGATTATACGCATCACAGACCCAGATTTGCTGGCTGCCACCAATGGCATTGTACAGGGGATGAGCGGCAGCCCCATTATCCAGGACGGGCGCATTGTGGGCGCGATTACCCATGTCTTTGTGCAAGACCCCGCTAAGGGGTATGGGATTTTTATAGAGACTATGCTGGAGCAGGGCGGCGGTGCGGCATTTGATTTATAACTTAAGGAACGATACGTATATCACTGGCCGTAATATCCCGGACAAAGGGGTTGACTGTACGGTTTACCAATTCCAGTATACCGGCTTCATCGGCCCACTCGTACCAGCTGGGGGCGCCGCTTGTACCCCGCATGGGTAGGGTGTGAAATTCCAACGCATCTGTACCGCCAGACCTGCGTACGTGGTTTGCAAACCATGTAAGCTCCCCATATGCCAGGTCGGAGGCGAAGTGGTCGTTAAAGATGCGGATAAACTCTGGAATGCGCCTTATGGAGGCTGGTGTCAGCAGGTTTTGCATCATGGCGGAAATAACTTGCTGCTGGTTTTCTATGCGCTGGTAGTCTGTGATGGACTGCCTGCGGTCGTTGCCCCTGCGGTACCGGGCAAAGTGCAGGGCGTTTTCACCGTCTAGTAATTGAAGGCCTGGGGGAATATTTATGTGCAGGTTTTGCCAGGGGTCATCATACAGTTTGTGGAAGGGCACATATATTTCCACACCGCCTACAGAGTCTACTATGCGGGTAAACGCTTCATAATCTATGGTGATATAAAAATCCGGCCAAAAACCTACTATGGATTCCACTTCCATTTTAAGCCGTTCTACGCCGCCTGCATGGCCGCGCCCGTTTGCGCGCCCTATATTGTAGGCGGCTACTATTTTTCTGTTATTGCGCTGGAAGTCTACCTGGGTGTCCCGGGGTATGCTTATCACATGCCCCTGCCCTGCGTTGCCGTCATAGGAGGCTACCATTATGGTGTTGGCGTTGTAGCCTTCGGTAAGCCCTACTATTAGGAAGGTGTAGAATAGGGGCTTGCGTTCTTCTGGCTGCCGGACTGTAGGGGCTGGGGGTTCTGGTTCGTATTCTGTGTTGTCATCTTCTGATGTTGGCAGGGATTCTGTGTTTTGGGTTGGGTTATTTTCTACCCTGTCTTGGTGGGAAATAGACGCCTCTACCCTTATTGGAATGTCTGGCGGGCGGACTATGTTGTTCCATGAAATATAGGCTATGCCTGAAATTAATAGTGTTGCTATGCATGTAATGGCAAATGATATTGTAAAAAGCTTTTGCTGTTTTCTTGTTTTAAGCATGTTGATAATCCTCTCCAGCCGCAGGTTGTAATTTTTGCGTAAAATGCCGTTTAACGCGACTGTTAAAAACTTAACGGAGAGAGTAGCATATTTTTGGGGTGGTATCAATGTTGGGGGTGGTTGTGCGCGGAAATCAATTTTTATAATTTCACACGACCCAACATCCTCGTCATCCCGGCCTTGAGCCGGGATGACGAGGATGTAGTTTTTCGCAAGTTTTATTGAAAATCAAACCGCGCATTAAAGAACCGGAGCATTGGCGGCTCGTACACAAATTTTAGCCCCTGGATGCTGTCCCGGTTTTTGTATAGCTTTATAATCGCCTCTGCCGCAATGTCCATGTGGGCATAGGTGTATACCCTGCGTGGGATTGTAAGCCTTACTGTCTCCAGCTTGGGCATGTGGTTTTTACCGGTGTTTTTGTCACGCCCGGCAGATACTACCCCCCGCTCCATTGCCCGTACACCGCTTTCCATGTATAGGTGGGCGGCTAGGCTTTGGGCTGGCAGATGCTCTTGCGGCAGGTGGGGTAGGAACTTGCGGGCGTCCAGGAAAACCCCGTGGCCGCCTATTGGCTTTACTACTGGCACACCGGCTTCTATTAGCTTGTCGCCTAGGTAGGCTACCTGCTCTACCCTGTGTTGGATGTATTCGTATACGCAGCTTTCTTTTATGCCTATGGCGAAGGCTTCCAT
>Ga0131853_10002565_pt1 | contig 32429 bp, 33 predicted proteins | sample TergutLab28metaG_FD_92764 | JGI IMG/M metagenome (GOLD analysis project Ga0131853, IMG submission 92764) | Labiotermes labralis P1 segment gut microbial communities from Petit-Saut dam, French Guiana - Lab288 P1 (version 2) (version 2) | ecosystem: Host-associated > Arthropoda: Insects >... | reverse complement strand
GCTACGAGAGTGATATAATATAGCCTACACTTCATTTTGCTTGCTATAAACGTTTAAAGAAAGGAATATCATCATGCAAAAACCTACCGATATCAAATCCCGTTTCGAATCCGCGCTAACAGCTTTTGTGGACAAGATTAAAAACGACCCAAATATACTGGCCGTTATATTGTGCGGAAGCCTTGCCAACGATACAGTATGGGAAAAAAGCGATATGGACACATATGTACTGGTACGGGAAACGAAATTATCCACAAAGAGTTTCTGTATCGAAGAAGATGGCCTTATTATAAATGTAAACCTGCAAAGCGAGTTTGACTTCAAGCGCGGGCTGGAACGTAACCTAGGCGGCGGTATGGCTTATTCTATGTTTTCGCAGGCAAGGGTTATTTACACAAAAGACGATAGTATGCATGATTTTATGGCCGAGATACAAAAAATGGGCAAAGACGATGTCGCTTTGTCTTTTTTTCAGCAATCAACAGGCATGATTTATTATATGGAGAAAATCGAAAAATGGCTGACTGTTAAAAATGACCCGCTTTATGCGCAGCTATGGGTACTTAGTGCGGCTACTCATTACGCAAATATGCGTCTCTTGTTAGACGGAAAACCGCCTAGCCGTGAAGCGGTCTTGAAGGTAGCGGCATATGCCCCCGAGTTAATAAATCACCTTTATGAAAGGCCTATGCAAGGCAACATGAACAGTGATGAGATTTGGGGTGTGTTAAAATTTTTTAGAAATTTCCTTGCGGAGAACCTCGACTTACTTAAACTTCCTGTAACCGGATACATGCAACCCGGTGAGATTTATACCGTAACTACCTTAGTAAAACATTTTAGAGCCAGTTCCCATGATATCTACCATATATTTGACTTTTTGGAAGAGATGGGCGTCGTGGCGCGTGTCACCGAAACTGTACGTATTACACCCAAAAGCCGCTTAGCAGTTGAGGAAGTAGCGTTTGTGTATATTGATGAAGAGGGAGATTATTAATGATTCGTGACACTATCGAGGTAATAGGCGCAAAGCAAAACAATTTAAAAGATGTAGACGTTAAAATCCCACGGGACAAGCTTACAGTAGTAACCGGAGTGTCAGGTTCCGGCAAGTCATCTTTGGTATTTGATGTTATTTACGGCGAAGGACAACGCCGTTTTTTAGAGTCTATATCTAATTTCGCCAAAGGCCGCATTAATCAGGTCAAAAAACCGAATGTGAAATATGTAAGAGGGCTCTCACCGGTTGTTTCAATAGAGCAGAAAAAAGGGAACTTCAACCCCCGTTCTACGGTAGGAACGGTCACGGATATTCAGGATTATCTGCGGCTGTTGTACGCTACGGTTGGGGTTGGCGAATGCCCAGTTTGCGGATATCAGTTAACACCGGTTGGGGCTGCGCGAATGGCGGAGCATATTTCATCCCTACCCAATGGGACAGTTGTAGAATTGCGTGCGCCCATAAGCAAGATTCCCGGAACAGATTTCAATTATTTATTCGATATCATCCGGAAAAAGGGGTATAAGCGGCTGCTAGTAGACGGTGAACCCTTCGATTTATCCGAAAAACGCGAACTGGATGAAGATACGCAATATGAAATGGAATTAATAATCGAAACATTTACGTTAAAACCCGGGATGCATATACACATTGCTAAAACCATCTCCGCTGCTATGGTTTCATTGGATGATGACATTGTCATGCGTACAGAGGTATTAAGTTTTCCTGAACATATTGATGCTAAAGAGGCTGAGCGATTATCCGCAGCGTTTTATAAAAAATACTCATGTCCCGCGCACCACTATATATTATGCGAGTTGCAGGCATTCCATTTTTCTTTCAATGTTGAGGGGAGTGCATGCAACACCTGCCACGGCATAGGTAAGTCCCATGTTGTAGAGCCGCGTTTTCTTATAGACAACCCGGAAAAAAGCGTAGCGGATGGCTGTTTCAGGCAGAGTGTAATGAAGAAACCCTTCAAACAGGGCTATCGCTGGGTGACAATATACAGCGTAGCACAGCATTATGGTATCAATCTTTATACCCCTTTCAACCAATTAAAAGAACATGAACGCGATGTTTTATTTAATGGTACCAAGGGCGAAAGAGTACCCATGGTCGAACCGCCGGAGTTAAAAAAACAAAACTGGCTGGTAGGCAGAGAAAGAAGCTGGGGCGGAATGATAGGCGATATACGTTGGTGGTACAACGGTTGGGTGCGCCGTACAGGCGACAGCGGCGGTGAGCCTGATTTTATTAAAGACGTAATGGTAGAAACCACATGCCCAGACTGCGGCGGGGCGCGCCTTAAAAAACAGCGGTTAACAGTAAAAGTTGGAGAAAAGAATATTCACGAATTATCTACTATGCAGCTGGAAGACCTAGTAGTGTTTTTATCCGGTATAAATTTTAAAGGAAATAACGCGGCAGTAGCTCAAAGTATCGCGCATGAGCTTGTAAAAAGATTACAACTGCTTATTGATGTAGGCCTATACTACCTAAGCTTAGGGCGTAGAAGTGATTCAATCTCCGGCGGGGAGATGCAGCGTATTAAAATGTCTACACAAATAAGCAGCGAACTAATGGGTATGCTGTATATCATGGATGAACCCAGTATCGGGCTTCATCCCCGGGACTCTGTAAAAGTGATAGATATTATGAAAAAACTCCGTGATATAGGCAATACGGTTATTGTCATAGAGCATGACTTAGAAACCATGCGAAATGCCGACTATCTGGTGGAAGTAGGGCCGGGGCCGGGCATTCACGGCGGAAACATCTTAGCATCTGGGACGTGTAAGCAGATAATGAAAGATAAAAAATCTCTTACCGGCGCATACATGTCTGGAAGCAAGGGTATTGCGCTGCCTGTACGCCGCCGTACGCCCGGGGATGACTCTATTACGATTGTGGGCGCATGTGAAAATAATCTGAAAAACATAACTGTTGATATACCTCTTGGAGTTTTTTTATGTATCACTGGTGTATCTGGTTCTGGTAAGTCAACACTTATTTACGAGACATTGTATAAACAAATTGAGGTATTAAAAAGGCAGGCTAGAATCGTACCCGGCAAGCATGATTTTTTACTGGGTTACGATGTGATAAACAATGTAATAAACATAGACCAGTCTGCAATAGGGCGTAACAGCAAGTCCAACCCTGCCACATATGTAGGTATTTTTGATTATATAAGAAAGTTGTTTGCCGCTACAGAGGAAGCAAAATTAAAGGGGTATGAGGCCATTGATTTCAGTTTGACCCACGCTAACGGAACCCGTTGCGAGCATTGTACCGGTGACGGCATTAATGTCACGAGTTTGCAGTTTATGGCGGATATTGAAATGGTATGTCCCGTATGCAAAGGCGCGCGGTTTTCCGAGGAAGGGCTTGAAGTCAAATGGAATGGCAAAAGTATAGGCGACGTTTTAAATCTTACCGTGGAAGAAGCCCGGGAATTTTTTAAGGAGATTAAATATGTAAGCCATAAACTAAGCATCATGGATGAGTTGGGGCTTGGGTACATGACACTGGGGCAAAGCTCTACAACACTTTCCGGTGGCGAGGCGCAGCGGGTAAAGCTTGCATGGGAACTTGCTAAGATTAAGCGCGGAAATCATAACCTGTATATTTTGGATGAGCCTACTACCGGCCTGCACATTGCTGATATCGAAAAGCTGCTGGTAAGCATTAATAAGCTTGTTGATTCCGGGCATACGGTGCTGGTAATCGAGCATAATTTGGATGTTATTAAATCGGCCGATTATATAATAGATTTAGGGCCTGATGGCGGCGACGGCGGCGGCGAGATGGTGGCTTCCGGAACGCCTGAAGAACTGGCGAAATGTGAACGGTCATATACCGGAAAATTCTTGGCGGAGGAATTACTTCGGTTTTAGTTTTTTTATGCGAGTGCGTTAAAGTTGGGGATGGATATATTGGCATTGCCAATTAACCGTCCCCAACTTTTCTTCCATGTATACTTCAAATACGAGTGGTTGGCATAATTGCAGTTTACTCCGTCATGTTTGCGGCAATATACGCTACTGCGTCGCCTACGGTTTTCACGCTTTCTACCGTACTATTAGTAAACTCTACACCAAACTCTTCCTCTAAGTTAGTTATTATCTGGAAGATATCTAGCGAGTCTGCGCCGATATCGGCGGTTAAGGATGTTTCTTGTGTGATTTTTTCTTCGGGGATGCTTAACTGCTCGCAGATGATTTGTCTGACTTTTTCAAATACCATGGTTATCTCTCCTTTATTGTGCACCTTTTTCGCACCTATTGCCCCATGCGTCTATTAGCTTGCCGTTTTTGTAAACGCAAATTATTTCGCAGTTGTTGGGGCAGATGGTACATTCGGCGCCTTTGGTTTCAAAGTTTACATTGGTGATATTGAAGTTAAACGGCACTTCATTGGGTATACCTTTACATAGAACCGCGACACCTAGCGCGCCCATAAGATGCCCGTTTGGGTCTACATAAACAGGCAGCTGCAATTCCTTCTCAAATTCCTTTACCACCGCGGCATTTTTGCTTACGCCCCCTTGAAAAACAATGGGGGCTTTTATTTGCTTGCCCTTGCCCACATTGTTGAGATAGTTCATCACGATAGCGCGGCAAAGGCCTGCAACTATATCGGCTTTGCTATGGCCCATTTGCGCCTTGTGTACTAGGTCGCTTTCTGCGAAAACAGTGCATCTTGCGGCGATTTTGGCCGGGTTTTCGCTGGTGAGTGCCAAGTCTGCAAAGTCTTCTAGGTTTAGGTCTAGCCGTTTGGCTTGGCTGCTGAGAAATGAGCCTGTGCCTGCGGCGCATAATGTATTCATGGCATAGTCCATTACAACGCCATTGTTTATCAGGATGATTTTTGAGTCTTGGCCGCCAATTTCCAGTATGGTTTTTACGTCTGGCACAACGGAAAGGGTGCCTATTGCGTGTGCGGTAATTTCATTTTTTACTACCTGCGCATCTAGCGCAACGCCTATGAGTTTACGGGCAGAACCTGTTGTGCCTGCACTGACTACAGTATATGAGGGGTCAAGTTTTTTAGAAATCTCATGCAGAACGCTTTTTACTGCCTGAATAGGGTTGCCCGTTGTCCAAAGGTAGCTGGAGGCAAGAATATTGTGGGCTTCGTCTATTACTACACCCTTTGTTGAAATCGAGCCTATATCGATGCCAAGATATGCTTTTCTCATGCGGTTTTGTTCCCCCTTCTCATAATTATCATGTCATAAAACGCCTCTAGGCGTGTATGGAACCCCGCTTCACTGGTTTCTGTGTCAAAGGTCAGGTACATCATAGGTACATTGTGGTCGCGGGAGATATTTTGCAAGATGGTCATTGCGGTTATTTCTGGGGAGCAGGAGGCGGGCTTTATATGGATTATGCCATCTATGCCTTCCTGTGCTTGTTTATATGCTTGTGCAATGGCATCGTTGGCGGTGCTGCCAATGTTGTAGTCTACATAGCCGCCACTACGCTGTACCAGTTCGTTTACAGTGAAAATGGCTACCGCCATTGACGATAAATCGAAACTGCGGATTATTTCCACACCGTGGTCAGCCAGCCATTTTTCTAGGTTGCAATTGGAGAATGGCTCTACTACAGTGTAAATTTCACCTATAATCGCAATTCTTACGGGGCTTTGGGGCTTATTAATGGGAATGTCTTTCATGCTTTGCAGATATTTTTTGCCAATTAATGTTGCATTTGCAAGGCTTTGTGCGTTTTTTGCTTCAGACAGATATGAGCGGTATATTGTTTCAAATTCGCCTTTTTTCAGCTCAAATGCCATGTTCCTGCGCATGAAATCAGCCAGACTATCCATATCCTGTGTGACTTTAGCTACAATGGAAAATGTGGTGTCAAAGTCCTCCTGAGTTAGGGCTGGGTTAATCTCGCAAAGTGCCGAGTAGAGCCGTTTTACTGTAGGGATATAATCAAAGAGTACAATCATTTCACAGTCGTAGCCAAGGTCTTCTAAGATTTGCTTTTGAAGTATGTCGTAGTAGCCAAGCCTGCATCCAACCCCGGGCATAACAAATACATTAGCGCCTTGCTCGGCTGCTTCGATAAAGTTTGCCAGCGTGGTTTTAAATGGGGTGCAAATCATGTCCGGGCTATGTCTTGCGCCCAGTTCTAGTGTACGTTTGGTCATAGGCGGGCAAAGCATGGTTTTATAACCTAAACAACGCTCTACCAACATGTCGGCTATGATGTGATAGTCCCCAATTTGTGGGGCGCATGCAAGTTTTTCTTTCATTGGGTACCTCTTCTCGCCATTATTATGTCTGTAAAGCTTTCTAAACGGGTTTGTATGCCCGCGCTTGCGTCTGATTCATCTATTACCAGCGATAAAATGGGTTTGTCTTTAATTTGCCGGATTAGCAGCTCATTAAAAATAGAATCGGGGCCACAGGGGAAGGTTGATATGAGTACAATACCGTCTACATATGTGCGGTATTTTTCTATGCCGCCGATTAACTGGGTGCTAACTTTCCAGTAGACCCGCTTGCCATAGGCTTCTTTTGTAATGGTGCGGGCCTCCTTTTCATTAATAATATCTGCGTAGGCTACTTTGATGTTGTTATTGATGAAAAAGTCTGAAATTTCCTTGCCGATACTGGCATCATAAGTATTATAAGCGTGGGAGAAAATCAGGATTTTGGGGCCATCGCCGGTTAGTAGCATGTCTTGAATGCGGATTTTTTCTTCTTTGATAATTTCGGCTGCTGCCAATGCGTTTTGGTAGGCCGCCAATGATTCCTCTTTTGTTTTGCCCAGTGCTATGCCTATTTCTACAAAAGCGGCAGATTCCTTCTTGCGATAGAGATAGTTTACATCTGCATGCAGTAGTTTGGCCTCTGGGAAGGTATTGCGCACCAGATCATATAACCCAAAAATCCGAGTGCAGTATTCTTCGCGTATTGCGGAGTTTTCTATGCGCGGTACAAATATCAGGTCGCATTTATCCAGCAGATATTCCACATGGCCTATAAATATTTTTGAAGAGAAACATGCCTCGTCTATAGAGTTATCTACACCCATTTTTATGATTGCCTTGTTGGTTGGGGGGCTTACGATGGTTTCGATGCCTATGTTTTTGAAGAAATTTAGCCACAAGTCTTCATAGAAGTAGTATTGCAGTGCCCTTGGAATTCCTACTTTCATTAGATACACAACCCCCCGTCCACTTTTATTACTTCGCCTGTGATATATGACGCCCAGTCGCTTGCCAGAAATACAGCTAGTTTTGACACATCTGTAGGCTGGCCGGGGCGTGCAAGAGGTATTGCGGTAACAAAGTCGGCTTTTTTTGTGCCTGTAAGGCTTTCGGTCATTGCTGTTTCTATTAGCCCTGGGGCTATGGCATTGCAGGTTACACCACGGCCTGCTAGTTCCTTGGCCACGGTTTTTGTAAGGGCAATCAGGCCGCCTTTGGACGCGGCGTAGCTTGCCTGCCATTCCCAGCCGCGAAGGCCGCATACGCTGGCTATGTTTATGATGGTGCCTGCACGGTTTTTCATAAATTGGGGGTAGAGATGTTTTATCATGTTAAACGACCCTTTGAGATTAATGTCCATAACATCGTCGTAATCTTTTTCTGTTATGCGTAGTATTGGGTTATCACGGGCTATGCCTGCGTTGTTTACCAAGATGTCTATTTTGGGGAAGTCGTTTAATATGTCTGACACCATTTTCTTGGAAATGTCGAAGCCGGAAACATCACATTCATATATGGCGCACTTGCCGCCTTCTTCTTGAATTATGCTTTGCACAGCTTTGGCTTCTTCATAGTTGCCGATATAATTGAGGATTATTGTTGCCCCCTGCTGCGCCATGTCAAATGCGATTGCGCGGCCTATGCCGCGTGATGCGCCTGTGATTAGTGCTGATTTGCCTTTTAATAGCATTTTTGCCTCCTATCTGTTTTAGTGGGCGTTCCTAGATAAATAGACAGGAAACTAAATGATTGGTTGCGCTTATTTAGCGCATGTTTATTTTTATGCTGTCTATTGCTTGGCATAACGCAAAAAAGGCGTTTATGCAACACCTTTGAAATTATGCGCAAAGCGCATCAAAAGGTATAGCAAAAACGCCTTTTTAAATAACGTTATACTAACTAATTACTCTGTGTAGCCCATTCGTCTAAGCCGGTCGACTTCAATATCCAGCGCCATCTTACGCCGGGCTTCCCAGCTGCCGGGTATAGGCAGATAGCCAGACATTTTTACATAGTTGCGCAAGCGTGAAATATAAGACATAACCCATGCGCCTTGTAGAAACCCTGCAAAAAGTAGGAATAATTCACCGCTGCGCACAGCGTTGTATGTCGAATATCCCCATGCAAAAATGATTATAAAAACCGGGAGCAGCGCCACCGTATGCCATATAAGCCGGTTGCGGTCACGTATTCGTCTTTCTGCCATTGCGTATAATGCGCCGGTTTTATCTTTTGCCGAGGGAGGTGCTGCATGTATTGCGGATGAGTGAGTAGCGGCTGTAGGGTCGGGTTCTGCTTCCCATTCCTCTGCTGTGTCTGGTACAAAGCGGATTGCCGTGTGTGTATCATCTGCCCATACTGCCCGCTGCTGCTTTACTAATTGCCTTGCGCGTCTGGAGTAAGTTTCTCCTACTTCTGCGCCACTTGCGTCGTGCATTATCACTTTGCTTTCCATAATTCACCTCGTATTGCCGTTGTTGTTACGGCTTATTTGATCAGCGCTTTTATTTATCTAAGAAAACCGCTTAGACATATGAAAGCCGCTTTATAGCGGGTATCATGCTGTTTTTACGCGTACATTCGTCTCTCGCGTCTATGGGTGCCTCCCCCGTTTACCCGCTTACATTTAATTTATACGAAGCCCTGATGGAAAAGTATGCCGCTACTCTATAAACACAGCGGAATACCAATTAACCTCCGCATCGGGACCCGTGGCCACATATAACGGCAGGCCAAATTTTGCCACGGTTTTAAATACATCAACCCCAATTGCGTGAAAGGCCGGCCTAGCCTTGGCAGGTACACGGCATGCCTCGCCATCAACTTTAGAGCATGTTTTGCACAGCCCGCAATCACTCAGCGAAAAAGCGAAATAGTACCCGTCTAGGAAACAGGCGCGTTCTATATCAAATGAAATCTTTTGAGACAATGGCTTGGCATTGCAGCCTATTATTATCCCACTTGAGTAGCGCTTAAAAATTTCCTCGTATTCCTTCATTGTCAGGGGAGAGCGCTGGTACGGGCAGGTATGGTTTCTGCCATAATCGCCGCATCCAAATATGCATTTTAGCGCTACACGCGGGTCGAATACTATGTCTTCGATTTTAAATTCTACGGCGTTCTTTGCGCCCATTTCTAAAGCCATGCTAAAATATTTTTCATGATTAGCCATTTTAATCTCCATTCTAAGATTTTGCGAAGTAAACAGAAAAATGATTATGCCATTTTTCACCAAATCTTCCCTTCACTGTCTTTTTATCGTATGATATCAGTAAAACTAACCTGACGCTATAGCGGTTTCAATCTCTATGTATATTGTAATAGGAGGTATGAGTTTACACATGGCACATTTATCGGTATCAATCGGTTCCGACGCATTGGGGTTTGATACTCACTTACAAGTACTATTCCCACAAGGCGAAACACCTGCGGAAAAAATCCTATATCTGCTGCATGGCCTAAGTGATGATTGCACCGCATGGCTTCATAAGACCCGTATCACGGAGTACGCGCGCAATAATAATTACATTGTTATCATGCCCGAAGTCCAGCGCAGTTTTTACAGCGATATGGCACACGGTAGCAAGTACTTCACATATGTAGCATGCGAACTTCCGGAGATTTGCGAAAAGATTTTTAACCTAAAGCATAAGCGGGAAAATACCTTTGTGGCCGGGCTTTCGATGGGCGGCTTCGGGGCTATGAAATGTGGGCTTATAAGGCCTGATTTTTATGCCGCTTGCGCAAGCTTTTCCGGGGCATTGGATATGAAAACCCGTGTTGAAGAAGCTAAGCGAACCGGCCAAAACCAACTTCCAGAGATGGCAGCCATACTAGGCGAAGCGCTTAATTACCCAGATAACAGCGATCTATTCCATCTGGCCCGTGTGGCCGTCCGGCAACCGATGAAGCCGCGCGTTCTGATAACCTGTGGCGACGCGGATTTTCTGCTGGAAGACAACCGCCGCTTTAATGGCCATATGCAAGCCTTGAATTATGGCCACATCTATATGGAATGGCCCGGCCAGCATAATTGGGGCTTTTGGGAGGACTGTCTGCCCATAACATTTGATTTCTTTGAAGGACGTAAAGGTGGTGCCGTATGATTGACCCGTTGCAGGATATCCATCACTATAGCCCAACCCTTACAATAGCCCAAGTAATTAAATTTTGCGAAAAAAAGGCTCTGCCGCTAAGCCGCCCCATGGTGCAAAACTATATCCGTGACGGTCTGCTACCGCCGCCGGTAAACAAACGTATATACACACATAAGCACCTAGCCGCGCTGGTTATGATTTGCCGCCTTAAAACCGTTTACGATATGCCCGCAATAAAGGCCGCGCTAGGGCCGCATATGGACGATGAAGGGCTGCCGCTTACGACATATAAATGGCTGATAAACAAGCAGAAGGAAGTACTAGACCTGTGGCTCGCGAATATCGCGCCGAATATTACGGCAGAAGATGAAAATAATCATGCGCTGCTAATAATGGCCCATGCCGCGGATATAAAGGATTTGGCGGAGTTTTAGGCTTTAATATCACATAAGAAAGGCAGTGAGTGGCTATGGACTACACGAAAGTAGAGCAACACGGCAATAACACCATGGTGTCAGGAATAAAAAACTTTAACTTAGCCCAAACCCTTGACTGCGGGCAATGCTTCCGTTGGGAAGGGCAGGGTGGGGAATATGCAGGTATTGCCCATGGGCGGAAACTGAAAATAATTTTGTCGGGAGAAGGAATTCTCACATTGAAGGACACATCCCTAGACGAGTTTCATTACATATGGAAGGACTATTTTGACCTTAGCCGTGACTATACCCAAATCCGCCGGTTATACGCCACGGATTCATCTCTGACCGCCGCCGTAGACTTCTCTCCGGGCCTAAGAGTAATGCGCCAAGACTCATGGGAAACCCTTATCACTTTCATACTAAGCCAAAACAGTAACATCCCGCGCATAAAAAAAATGGTAGCCGGACTATGTGAGCATTTTGGGAAAGCGCTGCCATGCGGCGGCCACGCCTTTCCAACCCCGGAGACACTGGCATTGCTAACCCCAGAAGCCCTTTTAGCGGTAAAAACCGGCTATCGCGCCCCATATATAATAGATGCGGCTCGCAAGGTCGCCAATGGCGAAATAGACCTTGCAGTGCTAACATCTCAGTCTTCCGATGAAATACTTAAAGCACTAATTCAAATACACGGAGTAGGGCCTAAAGTCGCAGAATGTGTATTACTATACGGGTTTGGCAAGGTTGACCGCTATCCGGTTGATGTATGGATTAAGCGCGTGATGGCAGCCATATACCCTGAAGGCTTCCCAGAGGAGTTTACCCCCACGGCTGGGATAGCACAGCAGTATTTGTTCCACTACGCGCGTATGCACCAGAGTCAGTTTTGATACTAATGACGAACCTTTTTCCTGTTTTGATACTTTGGTCAAAACATAAGGCCGTAACACAGCACAAAAATGGAGGCCACCCATGCGAATAAAGTTATTATGCTGTGACGTATTCTTACGTCCGGTAAGCGCCCTTATAGCTACCTCGCCTCATACCATAGACGTAGAATACATTCCGATGCTGGCCCACAACGAACCAGATGTCTTGCGCACTAACCTGCAATCCCGCATAAACGCTGCGGCAATAAGACGCTACGATCTATTTTTGCTGCTATATGGCCTGTGCGGTAACGCAACAGTAGGCCTAACCACCCCTGTAAAGATGGTAATGCCACGCATACATGACTGTTGTACAATGTATATGGGTTCGAAAGAGAAATTTTTGAAGGAATTTGGCAATAATCTAAGCATGCGCTGGTGTACAAGCGGATATTATGAGCGAAGCCATATAGATAACGCTCAAAATACCATCCTGTCCCGGCATCGTAATGAAGAGTACCGCGCACTGGTAGAAGAGTATGGCGAAGAGAATGCCGATTATATATGGCAAACAATGCATCCGGAAATTGAAACCCCAGAAGCGGCCTATATAAAAATAGAAGGCTATGAGGTTCCTGGCAGCGAGGACGGTTTCCGTAAGTGGGTAAAATCCCAAGGCAAAACCCTTCGGGTGCTTGAAGGTGACATATCATATCTGCAAGCCATGATAAACGGCCCATGGGACGACGAGCGTTTCCTGACAATTAACCCCGGTGAAAAAATAAGCGCAGTATATGACATGGACAGGGTAGTCACAACCGGACTATAACCATTACAAAGCCATATCATTTACCGAATATTTACACATTCCCATTGTAATTACCTAAGCATGTATGTTATCGTGGGTGATGTAGTTTCTAAAGCAGTCTAGTACAAGCTAAAGGCTTGAAGGGAGTAATAAATGAAAAATACAGTAAAAAACAGCCCATTAAAATGGCAGTGGGTAAGTGCGTTAATTTTGGTATTTACTATAGCTTTTATGGCAGGCTGCTACAATGCCAACGATGACGATGATAACGAAGCCGTATTAACCCAAGCCGGGACAGATGCCGAACGCGGCGCGGACGAATGGGATGACGAATTCTGCTGCCACAATCCCGACCTCGGCGACCTAGAAATGGTTGTTGCTACCGTAAACGGCATAGATATAACCGCCTTTGACGTAATGATGGAGCTTTCATGGGCCGTGCAAATCCTGCAAATGGAGTATATCGTTATGTTCCCCGATGATACAGAGTTTAATTTCGACAGACCCTTCCGTGACGAATACACTTTTGGGCGCGTGCTGCTGGAAGAAGCGGCAATAATGGCGGCACATGTGAAGCTTTACTACGACTTTGCACTTAGGCACAACATAGAGTGGATAGAAGACGGCTTCCAGCATCCGGTAATGGAAGTAGTGTACGCAATAATAAACGACCCGGAACTGTTTGCGCAATTTGAGTCATACATGCCTGAGGATACTTCCGCCATCGCTATAGAAAAGGCGGAAGAACTTCTGGAAAGAGTGCTGGCAGGCGAAAATTTCTCCTATCTAGTAGAAACCTATGGCGAAGACCCTGGCATGGAGCGCTACCCGCGGGGCTACACCTTTGCAAGGGGTGACATGGTGCCGCAATTCGAAAATGCTACACTAGAGTTGGAAATAGGCGAAATAAGCGGCCTTGTTATGACCGATTTTGGCATACACATTATTAAGCGCGTAGAGCCTGACCCTGATAACATCATGCAAGGCTCGCCAGCCGGGCTTGACCCGGATTTTCCGGAGGAGGATTTGCTGGGTGCTATGCATATCTTAATTATGGCAAATTTCTCTTCACCGGAAGAAATGATGTTTGAAGCCGTATTTATAGCTTTTGAAGGAAAATGGGAAACTTCAAATATAGAGTTTTTAGAAACGCTGGATGATATCCCGCTCGGGTAATAATATTAATTTAAGTGGAACGACCTGCCACCCTTGGACATAGAATAAACCAGAAGAGGGCCATGCAAGCATTGTCCACGTGCTTGTGTTAAAAGGGGTAGGTTTATATGACTATGCGCAGTTTTGCCGTGGTGGGCGGCGACAAAAGAAACATTGCCCTAGCCGAGATGTTATTTAGGCTGGGGCATAGGGTTAAAATGTATGGGTTTATCAACTACGAGCGTGAAACGCCTATGCAGTGCAAAAACATATATGAAGCAATTTCCGGGGCCGAATATGTTATTGGCCCGATACCCTGTGCTCATGGCGGGGCCTTAAATGTGCCTTTTCATAATGAGCCGGTTCTGGTGGAAGACCTTTTTAGGCTGATTAAGCCATCGCAGGTCTTTATCGCCGGGTATATAAAACCGGACACGCTGGCATTGGCTGATAAGTTTGGTATTAATGCGATAGATATGCTAAGCCGCGAAGAATTGCTGGTGCATAATGCTATACCTATGGCATTGTAAGTAGGGACACTTTTTCCACGGCCTTGATGCACTGCGCGTTATGTCAAGAACGCTGTGAAAGTGGGCTTACCGCTTAAATAGTAGGTTATACGTTCCCTGTCCTTTACAGTTACCTTGTGAAGCAGGGATTTACATAGTTCCTCTGAGAATACTTTAAAGTCCAATATATCTTCAACAATTAGATAGATGTTATCAATTTTGCATTGTTCATCGCCTGCTTGCGTGTCGATTTGCATTTCGCTATGTAGTGTGGCTATTTGCTTGGTTAAGCAGGTGCTTTGAATGTCATAACGTGTGCGGTCTATACCGCCGTCTAGGTATAGTTCTACCAGCTTTGATATGCGGTTTTCATTCCGGCGGATTTCGTTTATTATCCGGCTTGCTTCGGCTGCGGTGTTCGATAAGGTTTCGTGTAGCGTAGTCTTGATGTCGGCCAGTAATTGGGCCTTGTTAGGGATAATATTTTTTAGTGTCTCTATAAAGGCCTCTTGCAGCGCGCTTTCGCGGATAGTTTTGCTGTTGCAGCCAACAGCCACGCCTGTGTCATTTGTTTTTTCCTTGCCTTCTTTGCTGGATTTGCTGCATATCCATACGATTTGGCAGTTATTGCTGCCACTGTTATTAATTTTACGCTTATATGTAGAGTTGCACCGTTCACATTTTATTTTACCGCTTAGCCAGTAACGGTTGCTATGGTTGGTTTTGTTTGCAATTTTGGCTCTGCGGCTGGCGATTTCATCTTGGGTTTTGTGCCAGACTTCCGGCGGAACAATGGCTTCATGGTTATCCTTGATGATTATGAAATCTTCCTCGCCATTATTTATTTTCCGTTCGTGGGTTTTATAATCTATAGTAATTTGCTTCTTCTGCTTTAGAATCCCCATATATTTTTCATTTTTTAGCATCCGTAGTATGGATGCGTTTTTCCATGTCTGCGAGCCTGTGGGGCTTGGGATGCCCTTGTTTTCCAGTGCTTTGGCAATCCGGTGAACCCCCATGCCCTCATCAAGATACAGGCTGAATATCAAACGGATTACCCATGCTTCGTCTTCATTAACAGACAGCTTGCCACCTTTCAAATGGTAGCCATACACAGACACCCCAAATACAACGCCGATTTCCATTTGCCGCTTATGTCCCCATCTAACCCGCTGGGAAGTTCGTCGGCTTTCATCTTGATAGATGCTGGACATTAGGTTGAACCGCAGCTCATGGTCGGGGTCAAAGGAATTTATATTGTCGGTTAAAAACCGGACTTCAATGCCTAGCTTTCGCAATTCTTCTGTATATTTGATGCTGTCTTGTACATTACGGGCAAAGCGGCTGATTTCTTTTGTCAAAACCAAGTCAAACTTTTGCTGCCTTGCGTCATCCATCATTTGCAGGAAGCCTTTACGCCTTTTTGTGCTTGTACCCGATTCTTCGTCGGAGTATATGCAGCTATAGTGCCATTCGGTGTTTTTGTTTATTATCTCTGTAAAATATTTTTGCTGGCTTTCTAAAGACCGTTCTTGCTCTTCTTTCTTTGTGCTAACGCGGCAATAGGCCGCTACTCTTAGCTGGCGCATTGTTTTTCGCCTCTTTCTTTGTAACGATTTCTATAGCCATATCAAGCTGTGCCTTTGTAAGCAGTTTTTGCTTGTATAAATCGCGGAAAATGCCGATTTTGATTTTCGTATCAATGCAAGCCTTGTCCATGATTATTTGACACCCGTCACATCTGTATGCGGGGCGCATTTGTCCTATGCCGGACGTGGTGGGTTTATTTTTTCTCCGTCATTAAGTATTGGTTAACACTTTTACTAAAAAGCATTGCATATACAACAAAAGCGGCTATAGAAATGAAAATGACCCCCCTGCTAATGGTAATAGTGTGTAAGAAATCCATTGTGAAAGGGATAATCTCCTCTGCGCCTTCCTCCCATGGTGACTCGCCTGTGAAAACAGAAAACCCTCTTATTGTTATCCAAAGCCATTCTAGTTCCCAATAAACCAAGACCGCTGCCAGCACAATCCCGGCAATCTTCTTCTTGAAAAATAGCCCAAAGGCTACTGCAAGATTGAAAATGATATGCAAAATGTTTGCGGTGGAAGTGGCCGGAAGCGATAAAAGGAAGAAAAGAATCCACACCAAGGCTATTAGCAGACGGTATATAGCGATACACATAACCATTATTTTGCCGCGCTTGTATAAATCTTGGTGCTCTGTCAGATTGTTCATAAGATTTAGGCTCCTTAGAGTTTCTCGCGTAAGATTTGTACCAAAAGTATACTACCCCAATTCCTCATTCGCTTCAACTCTAATCCCTACTTACAATGCCATCCCAACCGCAGAAGGGGCTATAAAAATCGCTATAGAAGAAACCGACATAACCCTGCACGGTAACAACATGCTGGTAATCGGTTACGGGCGTATTGGCACGGTGCTATCAGGGATGCTTAGGGGTATGGGCGCGGTAGTAAGCACGGTAGTAAGGTCTGGCCGGGCAGCGGCACTTGCCAAAAGTTGCGGGCACAAGGTCGTAATGTCTGATGAAATGGAAGGGCCGCTAAGGGAAGCGGATGTGATATTTAACACCGTGCCAGAGATTCTTTTGGATAAGCGGAATATGAAGCACGTTAGGAAGGACACGCTTCTGATAGACTTAGCATCCCCACCATACGGTGTGGACGTAAACGCCGCACGAGACTTTGGGCTAAAGGTGCTGTTTACCAACTCTTTACCTGGGAAGATTGCCCCGGTTACAACTGCGGGATATATCTTGGAGACGGTTAATCATATTATTGCAGAAATCGAGGTAATGCCCTGTACTGCCAATACATGCACAGGCGAAAGTAAGTATGAAAGTATAAATAAAGGGGGGCCGGCACAATGAAATCATGTTTCGAAGGCAAGCGGATTGGCTTTGCGCTGACCGGGTCATTTTGTACATTGGATATGGCGTTAGGCGTTATTGGCGATTTGATGGAATGCGGTGCGGAGGTAACACCAATACTTTCACATGCCGTGGACGCAATGGATACAAAGTTCGGCACTGCCAAAAGCCTTAAAAAAAGGCTGACCGAGCTGACCGGCCAACCTGTTATTAAAACCATTGTGGAAGCCGAACCCATAGGCCCGGCCAAACTTTTAGATGTGCTAGTGGTGCTACCTGCAACGGGCAATACATTGGCTAAAATCGCGTACGGTATAACCGACACCCCTGTAACAATGGCAGTAAAGGCTCATCTCAGAAATAACAGGCCGGTGGTGCTGGGGCTGTCTAGCAATGATGCGCTTGGAAACGGCGCTAAAAATATCGGGATGCTGCTGGGGATGCGGAATATATTTTTCATACCATTCGGGCAAGATAACCCTCATGATAAGCCAAGGTCTATGGTGCTGAAGGGCGAGTATACCCTTGCCGCGATTGATGAAGCGCTTAACGGGCAACAGCTACAACCGATAGTTGTTTGAAAACTTTAGAACTTCGCTAATTAGTTATTTACAACTAGTATAATCCTAGGTATAATGTTGCGTAAGCGGAACACAATATAAAAGGGTGAGTGCAGAAACACCCACCCACAAGCTGGACGGTAATGACCGGACATTAATCAATGTTTCAGACTAACGAAAATAAGCCATTTTCCTTTCCTAGGGGCGGCTTATTTTTTTGTATTGCGATATGACAAGTACGTAAGAACTAGCAACGCACACATGATAATCAGGTATATAACCTCAAACATGGTCATCGGCCTTCCCTCCTTTCGGAAGTCCGGCCAAGCCGCCACAGCTTGTATCTGCATTATATACCTAGCAAGATAACACTGCAAGATATCATTTTAATTTTGACAAGAGACTCAATATTCGAAATAAAAATCGCCCCTTATTTAACCATAAACCGGTTAAATAAGGGACGATTCTATATACCTGCTGTACGGGCGCTTTTACTAACTAAAATTTACGTTTACGTGCTGCCTCTGACTTCTTCTTGCGCTTTACGCTGGGTTTATCATAGTGTTCCCTCTTGCGTACTTCCCCCATGATACCAGCTTTAGCACAGTTACGCTTGAAACGCCGAAGCGCGCTGTCCAGGGTCTCATTATCTTTTATAACTACCTCTGACATTGGACTTCCCTCCCTCCGGGCGATTCACTGGGCCTTTGCATTCAATTATTTATTCCAAATTGGCCAATTTCCGCAGAGTAATCATACACTGCAAAATCATATGAGTCAATAGCATTAGTGACAAATGTAACTACTCTACCCAACTCACCCGCAATATAATAACTGCATAAGAACCGCCGCACGGCGGAAAATAAAAACAAGCGACAAATATAAGGAGGCATTAACATGATAGCAAGCATGAGAAACATAGTAAAAAGATACGGGGATTTCACAGCCCTAGACCACATGAGCCTAGATATAAATAAAGGTGATATCTTGGGGCTGCTTGGCCCAAACGGCGCAGGCAAGACTACCGCAATTAGAATCCTGTGTGGGCTTATAGCTGCCGACCGTGGCGACATTACCGTTTTTGGTAAAAAGCAAACCATCCACAATGTAGATATAAAAAGGGAAATGGGTATCGTAACTCAGGAGCTTACCGTTTTTAGCGACTTGTCCGCACTAGACAATCTGCGCTACTTCGGGCAATTGTATGGGCTGCGCGGTGCCGAACTTACAAGTAACGTAAAGCGTGTATTGGAATTTATAGAATTAACAGAGCACGCAAGCAAAAAACCAAGCAAATACTCCGGCGGTATGAAGAGCCGCCTCAACATCGGTTGTGCGTTGGTCCACCGCCCCAAGCTGCTAATCATGGACGAACCAACCGTAGGCATTGACCCGCAGTCTCGTAATCATATCTTAGAGTCTGTGAAAAAAATCGCGGCAGAAGGCACCACCGTTATTTACACATCTCACTATATGGAAGAAGTACAGGCGATTTGTAATAACATCGCGATAATGGACGCAGGGCGGGTTATCGCAGGGGGTACCCTTGATGAGCTGGTGGGTAATATCCAGCACGAAGATACTATCCGCCTAACCGCGGCCATGGCTTCCGATGCCCTAACCGAAGATATCCGCGCCGTTTCTGGTGTAAAAGATGTAAAAGTTAATGGAAACTTGTATACAATTACATCCACAGTAGAAAGCGGCAATCTTAACCGTATCATGGAAATTGCCATGCGCCACGGCGGCATGACCAATATCTCCAACGACAAACCAACCCTAGAGGATGTTTTCTTAACACTTACAGGCAAGAAGCTGCGTGACGAAGGGAGTGGGCAATAATGACGGCTTTTATTACACTAAAACACTATCTAAAGCGGGCGTTTATGAAGCCGGTTGAAGTTGCGCTTATGACACTGTTACCCGTAGGGATTATTTTTCTTAACGTAGCACTTAATCAAGATTTTATGGCTGGCGAAGAGGGCTTACAGTTTTTATGGCAGGGCTATAACATGTTAAACACACAAGTTGTTATGAATATAATGATAATGTTTATGTTTATGTCCGGGGCCTATGCCGGTGAGTATTATTTTTACGACTTGCGTAGCGATAACCGTTGGCGTTTAAATGCTACCCCTGTTGCGACTGCTAACTTTATATTTGGCGCAATAAGTGGAGGCTTTATTTTCTCTTCTTTAACAGGTGGGCTGATTTTAACCATTGGATATTTCTTTTTTGATATTTACCTAGGTAATCTTATTGTGGTTATGCCTATACTTTTTCTTGTTGTGCTAATGTCTCAGTTTATAGGTATAATTGTTGCCGTATTTGCCAATGGCAAGGGGAGCATAGATGGCATTATGATTGCGCTTTCTTTTGCTATGGCATCTTTGGTTGGGGCGTTCTTAATACCTATCCCTGTACCCGATTTTGTAAGGGATTATATTCTCCCTTATGGTGTAGCCCTGCGTGCGGCTGCGATTAGCCGCCCATCTCCAATGTTTTTGGATTATGGCGTAAGTAATGCTATCCCGTATTTAGCTATATTGGCGGGTATGACAGTTGCTTTTGGCCTAGCGGCACTTATAATTGCAAGGAGGCGGCCGGTTTGATAATGTTTAATTATGCGCTAAAGCGCGGGTTCTTTAGCCCTGTAGCGTTAATTCTTAACTGCGCATTGCCTTTGTTTTTGATGATTGCCATGCGTAATCAGGATGAGCCGCGGGGGTTATTTCTAATAGCGATGACTATAATGTTTGGCGGTTTCTTTATGGCCAAAGGCATCCAAAATGACCGTATGGAAGGTGTATTGTTACGCATCCTTTGCGGGCCGGTTACCATGCGAGACTATCTTTTTCAAAATCTTATGGGGGCGGCTGTTCCTATGGTTGGGTTGTCTGCTGCTATTGGGGTTTTGGGGTTGATTTTATATGATTGGACTTTGGGCTTTGCTATAGGAATTGTAGTGTGTTATGCTTTTTTGGCTATAACATCTATTGGGCTTTCGTTTGTATGGAGCAGTATATTTAGAAGCAAGGAATCCAGCAGTGCGGCATTTACCGCTGTAGCGACCCTTATCTCTTTTGTAGGAGGGCTATTGCTTCCACTGGATTTGCTGCCGGACTGGCTGTTTTACCTTGGGGCGCTGTTCCCGGCGCACTGGGCAGCTAGGGCTCTCGAGAGTATGATTGAGTATGGGCAGTTTACGCAAATGTACGGCCTATCGATTTTGGCCATGGCACTGTTTGCGGCTCTTTTTATCTTGCTAGGGGCAAAGCGTAGGCTTATATAAGGAGTTTGTAAATGTGGGATATTACTACCCCTAAGATTTTTTATGTAATATGTATGATTTTGGGTTTTGGCCTGTTGTGTCTGCGCTGGATATTATTTAGCGTGGACATAACAGGCTTTTTGCTTGTACTTGGTATGGTGTGTACGGCTGCTTTGCGCTGGCGGTCTCCGCACATAACGTGGGTGAAGTGGACAGTTGTGCTGGATGGGGTGTTATGTGCTTTGCTTTACCCTTGGGCATTGGTATTAGTTATGTTTTCGGGTATGTACTACCGGGTATATTTTTTGGCGGTGTTGCTGCTTGCTACTTTGGATATATATATAGGTACAGCGGCGGCACTAACCGGGCTGTGCGGGGTTTTCTTAGGAAATTGGGATAAAGAGCGTGAGCAGGCCTATAAATGGCGCGATAGTGAAGCCAGGCGCTTCTACGAACTTGAAGCCGTACAAAGCGATTTAAAGGCCGTTACAACCAAAATAGAGCAGATGACAGTCGTAAGCGAAAGAGCGCGGATTGCTAGGGAAATCCACGACAACGCGGGTCATGAAATTGTAGCGGCGTACATGTCTTTACAAACGGCGCGTGATGTCATAGAAGAGGTGCTTAGCCAGACAGATGACGCCGCGGATGTGCTGTCACTATACGATTCTGCGCTGGTGCGGCTAGAAAGCGGTGCAAACAGAATGCGTGAGGCCGTACACAACTTGGCCCCAGTGGCGGCTTTAGGCGTGGAGGCGTTGCATGAAACCTGCAAACGTTTCCCTGCCACAAACGTGGAGTTTACTGTTTATGGAGATACATCTATCGTGCCGGTGTATGTATGGGGCGTGATGGAGCCATGCCTTAATGAGGCGCTAACCAACGCCATCCGCCACGCAAAGCCGCGAAAAATAACCGTTAACCTAGACGCAACACCGCATATTGTGCGCTTATTTGTAGAAAATGACGGTGTGACTTATCAAAAAAATAAAATGGGCCACGGGCTGCGAAACCTGCGCCACCGTGTAGAGGCGATAGGCGGCAGCTTGGTTGTTGACCCGGGAGATATGTTCCGTGTGACTTGTGTTGTACCTATTAAGATAAATTAGGATTAGCTCATGGCTGAAAAGGTTTCACCAAAGTATCAAAACCGTAGCCTGCCGTATATGCGAAAAACCTGTATAAAATTTTTTCAATCGGTGAATGTATACAAAAATACCAACCCTTTTCACATTCTCCGTGTAAAATTCTTGTAAAATTTTTGCTGCTCGACAGTTGACGCGGGTAAGCGACAGCAATATACTTTATATACATAGCGGGGTTTCCCGCAAATATAAAATGAAGGGTGATTTAAAATGCACAGGATTGTAAAAAGAGTTGCCGCAGTGTTATTACTATGTTTTATGCTGGCAACAATTGCGGCATGTGGCAACAACGATGAGGCAGGAGTAAGAGGCACAGATGATGAGCCAACTGCCAACAACGATGCAGGAGAAAGTGGAACAAATGATGAATTAACCTTCGGAAACGTACGCATAGCCTTCATCCATGTAGGCGGCCCCGAAGACAGAGGCTACACATACCGCCAGCACCAAGGCACCCTTGCCATGATGGCAGAGCTTAACATCTCAGACAACCAAGTACGCAATTTTAACAATATCGCCGCAGGCGAACCACTTCAAACGGCCCTTCAAGAAGCTATTGACTGGGGTGCTGATATCATCTTCGGCACAAGCTTCGGATTCGGGCCTTTTATGTTGGAATCCGCACGCGAAAACCCAGATATTCAATTTTTCCATGCAACAGGCAACCTAGCTTATGATGAAGGCTTGCCTAACTTCCGTAACTATTTCGGCAATATGAGCCAAGCGCGCTACTTATCCGGTATTGCTGCAGGCCTGCGTACCGAAACCAATATCCTTGGCTTTGTGGCCGCCCACCCCAATGGTGAAGTAATAACCGGCATGACGGCATTCTTCCTAGGCGCAAGGTCTGTAAACCCTGATGTTCGCATGTATGTATCATATATGGGCGTATGGAATAACCCTGTACTGGAAGCACAAATAGCACAAGCCCTTATAGACCGTGGCGCGGACGTTATTGCACAGCATGCCGACAGCACAGCCGCGCAAACCACAGCACAAGCCGCTGGCGTATGGAGTGTTGGCTATAATAACGATATGATTCCCGATGCCCCTGATGCGGTGCTTGTATCCCCTATGTTTGACTGGAGTATTTATCTAATTCCCGCTGTACGCAGCGTTGTAGAAAATAATCCATTGCCACTAGACTTCTTGGCAGGTCTTAACGAAGGCATGGTATTGCTATCTGACCTTAACCCAAATACTGTTGCCCCTGGAACTGCAGAGGCGATTGCGGTAGCAGAAGTTCTAATCCGCGATGGCCGCAACATTTTTACAGGCCCGCTTTACGGATATTATCAACCGGCTGGTGCTGGTGAAGATCTTGTACGGGAAGTTGTTCAGCTTTTGGCCGATGGTGATCAATTTATTGAGCGCTTGTCTGCACCATCTTGGAGACATATCATTGAAGGCATTACCATAATTGATTAAAACCGTGGTGGCTCTGCCCCCACACCCCCGCAAGCTTTTTGAAAAAAGCTTGACCAAAAACTTTAACAAAAACCGCGCAATGCGCGGTTTTTAACAAAGTTTTGATTAAACTTTTTCAAAAGTTTACGGGGTGTGGGGCAGCGCCCCACGGTCTAATGGGGTTTTAAAATGACAGTGATACAACCGGCAATTCAAACACGCAACTTGTCCAAAAGATTCGATAAAGTAATAGCTAACGATAACGTTAGTTTTGATGTGCAACGGGGCGAAGTTTTGGCGCTTATGGGCGAAAACGGTAGCGGCAAAACTACGCTTATGAATATGCTGTCGGGTATTTATTACCCCGATAGCGGCCAGATAGAGGTAAACGGCAAAGAGGTATCAATCCTTTCGCCTAGGGATGCGTTTGACCTTGGGATTGGCATGGTTCACCAGCATTTTAAGCTGGTGGATGTTTTTACGGCCACAGAAAATATTGTACTGGGTATGAAGGGCCGGGTATTTTTGGACCGCAAGGCCCAAAGCCGCGAAATCGCTAAAATTTGTGAGCGATATGGCTTTTCCCTAGACCCGGATAAAAAAGTATATAACATGTCTGTCAGCGAAAAGCAGACGGTGGAAATCGTCAAGGTGCTGTATCGTGGTGCGGATATTTTGATATTAGACGAGCCGACAGCGGTGCTTACACCACAAGAGTCGGAGCGTCTTTTTATTACGCTTCGAAATATGAAAGAGGATAACAAGGCAATTGTTATAATCACACATAAGTTGGCTGAAGTACTGGCAGTGTCTGACCGTGTGCATATCCTGCGCAAGGGGCAGTCTATTGCTACGGTAAACACTGCCGAAACTAACCAGCAAGAACTAACAGAAATGATGGTAGGGCGTGCTGTCAGCCTTAAAATAGACAGGCCCATAACCGAAAATAAATCTACACGCCTTTCAGTACAGGGGCTTAATTGTATAAGCGCCGATGGTGTTAAAGCTTTGCAAGATATAACTTTCTCATTGAAAGCCGGGGAGATATTAGGCGTAGCTGGTATTGCCGGTAGCGGCCAGAAAGAACTTTGTGAGGTGCTGGCGGGGTTATACCCTGTGACGGGCGGGTCTGTGAAGTATCACCCGGAGGAAGGCAATCAAACCGAGATTCTTGGCATGTCGCCCAAAGAAATCAACCGGCTGGGCATATCTATGGCCTTTGTCCCGGAGGACAGGCTTGGTATGGGCCTTGTACCCGATATGGACATGACCGACAATGTTATGCTGCGCCATTATGACAAAGGTAAGGGGCCTTTTGTAGACCGTAAATCTTCCCGCAAGCTGGCAAGGAGCCTTATAAAGCGGTTGGATATAAACACCCCCGGTACAAGCACACCTATCCGGCGGTTATCCGGCGGCAATGTGCAGAAGGTGCTGTTGGGGCGTGAGATAGCGTCACAGCCGCGCGTGCTTATTGTGGCTTACCCTGCGCGCGGGTTGGATATTCATTCGTCATACACTATTTATGACCTCTTAAACGAACAAAAGCAGCAAGGCGTGGCTGTACTGTTTATAGGTGAAGATTTGGATGTGCTATTGGAATTAGCCGACCGCGTAATGGTACTGTGCGGCGGGCAAGTAAGCGGCATTGTGGACGCGGCAGAGACTACAAAAGAGCAAGTGGGCTTACTAATGACGCAAGTAGGCGAAGGGGGAGATACAGAATGAGCCAGTCAACCGTAGAGCAGGCAAAACAGCCCTTTGTGCGTATTGCGCGGCGCGGCGCTTTGGCCCGTCATCAAGCGTGGCTGGTGCGGGCGGGCGGCCTGCTTGCCGCGTTAACTGCCGGGGCGCTGTTAATATTAGCGCTGGGGCATAGCCCTTTTGCCGTGTATGCGGATATGTTTAATAGCGCGTTTGGCGACCGTACTGGTTTTAACCAGCTTGTACGTATTGCCATACCGCTTTTGGGTGCGTCTTTGGCTGTAGGATTGGCTTTTAAGATGCGCTTCTGGAATATTGGCGCGGAGGGGCAGATACTGGTTGGCGGAATTGCGGCTTCTTATTTTGCGCTGTTCCAGTTTCAAAATATGCCGCGCCCTGTATTGCTTATTGTTATGGGTGTTGCAGGTGCCGCCGCTGGTGCGCTGTGGGGGGTTATCCCTGCGCTTTTCCGCGCTAAGTGGGGTACGAACGAGACGCTTTTTACGCTTATGCTTAACTATGTAGCCTTCGGGTTTATAAGTTACCTGCAAAGCGGGCCATGGCAGTGCCCCTTGCAGGGTGGGTTCCCGATTATTTCTATGTTTAACCCTGTTGCACGTTTACCGCGGGTGTTTGACATTCATATAGGTTGGATTATCGTGCTTGTTTTGACGGTGCTTGTGCATTTTTATATGCGAAAGTCTAAGCAGGGCTACCAGCTTAGTGTCGTAGGCCAAAGCGAGAATACCGCGCGATACGCGGGCATGAATGTGGGTAGGATTATCATACGCACGATGCTTATTTCCGGGGCAATTGCGGGGCTTGTTGGCTTTATGCAGGTGTCCGGCTCGCATTTTACGCTTAACGAGACTGTTACCGGTGGTGTGGGCTTTACTGCTATTACCGTTGCGTGGCTTTCGCAGCTTAACCCGCTTATTATGGTGGTGGTTTCGCTGTTTATTGCTACGCTTACGCGCGGGTCTATCCGTATTCAAACATCGTTTGATATCCCATCTACCATCGCTTCGGTGTTTATTGGGATTATTTTATTTTTTATGCTGGCATGTGAATTTTTTGTTAATTATCGTCTTGTGTTCGCAAGCAAAAAGGAGGGCGTAAGCCGTGGATAATTTTATTAATATTTTTAACGCGGCAGTGCTGGCCGGGACACCTTTGCTGTTTGGGACACTAGGCGAAATACTTTCAGAGAAGGCCGGAAACTTAAACCTTGGCGTTGAAGGCATGATGTTTATGGGTGCTATTGGCGGGCTGGCATCGGTTTTCCTATTGGAAGTTGGGCTTGATGTGCAAATTGTGGGCTGGTTGGCTGTGCTTATTGCCATTGCCGGGTCGTTTTTGATAGGTGCCTTGGGGGCGCTTATTTATAGTGTGCTGGTGGTGTCTTTGCGTACCCAGCAAAATGTTACCGGGCTTGCGTTGGCTATTTTCGGTGTGGGCTTTGGTAATTTTTTTGGCGATTTTTTACGTAGATATTCCCCGGCAGGTTCTGTGTCTGTAAGTGGCGCGGCGCGTGCGGGTTTTGCCAATTTGCGTATCCCGGTGCTGTCTGATATCCCTGTTATTGGGCCGCTTTTGTTTGGTTATAATATTTTGGTGTATTTGGGGCTGGCTATAGCTATTGGGATGGCTATTTTTCTAAACCGTACACGTTTTGGGCTTAACTTACGCGCCGTGGGTGAAAGCCCCGCCACTGCCGATGCCGCAAGTATTAATGTAACCCGTTATAAGTATCTGGCTACTTGTATCGGCGGTGGTATTTGTGGTATTGGTGGTATGTATATAGCTATGGTAGCCACCGGCGGTGTGTGGAATCATAATGCGGTGTATGGCTTTGGCTGGATTTCTGTGGCGCTGGTTATTTTTGCTACATGGAACCCGTGGCGGGCGCTTATTGGGTCGTTTATCTTTGGCGGGCTTACAATTTTGCGTTTTTATATACCGTTTGGCATACCTATGCAGATTTATGATATTTTCCCGTTTATAGCTACTATTTTGGTGCTGGTGTTTACAAGTATACGGCAGACTAAGGAGCATAAGCCCCCGGCTCATGTTGGGGTTAATTATTTTAGGGAAGAGCGGTAGGTATAATATGGGGGCGGCATATCATGATCCTACCCGTTAATCCTCTTCCCACTGCATTGTTTGCTTAAGTCAATCATAGTTGGTTTCCTCTTTGCGTTTCGTTCATATCGCGTCGCCTACTGTTACACATATATCAAAACCGCCGCAGGGCTGGTATCTGGATTTTTAGCCGCAAAAGACCATATGCCGCAACTACGGTTTTTTATTTACCGCAGGGGGGCATTTCTAGGACGTAGCATTATCAGAGCAGATCACAGTTTGCTAGGCAAAAGTTAAATCTCCCTCTTTCATAAGCAATATTTCATCTGCTATGGCCGATACTTTGCTTGAATGTGTAACAATAATTACGCATTTACTCTCATCATGTGCAAGGGAGGTCAATACCTCCAACACCTCATTTTCTGTTTCACTATCAAGGTTTCCCGTAGGTTCATCTGCAATGATGAGGTCGGGATTATGAGATAATGCCCGCGCTATGCCTACACGTTGTTGCTCGCCGCCTGATAGTTTAAGGATTTTTCGGTCAGCGGTTTCTTGATCAATACCAACTTTTTCTAGCAGAGTATAGGCGTAGTCTTTCTTTGCTTGCCGCTCTTTGATATTACTTTCGCTGATGTTCATAGAAAGGGTGATATTGTAAACCGCCGTCGAGTTCAGAAGCAGATTGTAGCTTTGGAATATTACGCCTACGCTTTTAGAACGGTACTCGTCACGGTCAAGCTCTCGCATATTCTTTCCGTAATAGGTAATGTCGCCGTCCTTGCAGGTGTCCAAGCCGGAAATCAGCGATAGAAGCGTAGATTTACCCGCGCCAGACTGTCCAACGATTGCATAGACTTTACCGCTTTCAAATGATGCACTGACATTTTTTAGCACATCCTCTGTCCCGCCCTCATAGCGGTAGGAAACGTTTTGTATTTCTAAGCACTTCATGGTGCTGTCCTCCTAATTCCGTTCCATCAAGATTTTGATAGGTTCGCATTTGGTGATCCGGCTGATTGATATAACGCCAGCAATCGAAGCCAGCAGGATTGATACCCCTAATATTTGCATGATAGTCAAAGCACTTACCGACACATTTACATAGATAGAATCGGCCTGCCCGCTGAGTATCATGTTAGATACCGGCTGTGACAGCACTCCGCCCATGCCCATGCCAAGCGCAAAACAGATACAGGTGATTGCAAGTATTTCAATCCAAAGTCCAAACGCGATTTTTTTCTTTTTCATTCCCATCGCCCGCAGAACGCCGATTTCATATTTGCGTTCGCGGATAGAGATAGCCGACAACAGCACCATAATGAACGCGCCCAGCACAAGTACAATGATTAAAAATGTAAAGGCTAGGCTCTGTAGGTTCTCTAACTGTCCTGTCACATTTTCAAATGTCGATTTCTCTGATACCACAGAATAGTGATCTGGCAGACCTCTATTGCGTAGTTCGGCTTCAAAGTTATGAAGCATATCGGGATGATTGAGATAATAGATCGCTTCAATCCCACTCATACTTGTGCGGCTTTCTCTGATATCTGCCCCGGCCAAGTATTCTGATTCGGCAAAAAATTGAAATTGCTCAAAAGAAACCGTTTCTTCTCCGTGTACGATATGCCTTGGTGCTACACGCACCATTCGCTCTAGTGTATAGCCCGTTTCAGAAATGATGGTCCCCGTGGTGTTGAAAATCGCTAGAGTGACGACTGCGGCCGTGATGATTGCGAAGATCATCACGCCCAGCAAAATATTACGTCCGTTGTTCTTTTTCAGATTCAAAAGTGCGTGTTCTACAACATACATTGCGCCTAACTCCCCGTTTCAATTTGCGCAGGCAGCAAGTGGAAAGTACCGTCCTCTAAGCCCCACACCTCATCAGCAATAGCGGTTACATCTTCTGAATGGGTTACGATGATCACGCACTTTCTGTCGTCATGCGCTAGTGATTGAAATATCTTTAATACGTTTGTTTCGGTGTCCTTATCTAAACTGCCTGTCGGTTCATCTGCTACAATCAACACCGGGTCATGCGCCAATGCCCGTGCAATGGCGACCCGCTGCTGTTCGCCGCCGGATAGTTTGAGGATTTTCCGATGGGCTTTTTCACGTGAAATACCCACCTTTTTCAAAAGTTCGTAAGCTCGCGCTTTTTTGTCTATTCCTGTTACGCCGCTGATATTCATTGACAAAACGATATTATCAATCGCGGTAGCGCTTACCAGCAGATTTAAGCTCTGAAGTATGATCCCGGCTTTTTGCGCCCTGTAGCGGTTACGGTTGATTTTGGAAAGGCTCTCACTCTCAAAATCAACCTCTCCGCTTGTGGCCGTGTCAAGCCCCGACAGCAGGGAAAGCAAGGTAGACTTTCCCGCGCCGGACTTACCTACGATGGTGTAAACTTTTCCAGCTTCAAACTGCAAGTTTACGTCTTTGAATATGATTTTTTCTGATCCCTCATACTTGTATGAAACATCTTGTAATGCAAGTGTAGTCATAAGTTTCGCCTCCCTAGGTTCTTTCTCTGAGAATTTTTAATGGTTCGTATCGGGTGATTACTACAACCCCGATAGTGCCGGATAATGCCGCCAAACCAAGTGTTACGATAATAATTTGAATAATAATAGACCCGTTTAAACCTACTGTTATTTCACTTTCTGGCCTATAACCTATGCTATGTTGCGTCTGCATTTGACCGCCGAAAATAACGACAGCCCCACCTGTATCATGCCCTAATTCCTCAGACTTGGCTTCAGCGGCAACAACTCTGCTGTCTAATAAGCCATCTGCGATAGGCTGTGCTACTGCGTTACCTATGCCTAGTCCAAGCACAAGACATAACGTAGTTATCATAACCGCCTCCGCAAGAACGCCGAACGCAACTTTCCTCTTTTCCATTCCCATTGCCCGCAATACACCAACTTCATACTTGCGTTCACGAACAACTAAGAATGATATTAAAGCAAGCACAATAGCACCAAGAATTAGTATAACAATCGAAAAAGTCATAACGGCTGATTGCATACTTAACATGGGGCCTGTAACCCTATCAAAAGCCGCTTGGTTTATGGAAACAATATAGGTGTCGGGCAAGCCCTTTTCTCGTACCTCTTGCTCAAATGCTTCGAGATAGTCCGGGTTTCTTAGGAAATACTCCGCACTCATAGTTAGTGCAAAATTATTTTCCCATCCCGCTGCCGCAACGGTGTCAAAACTGGTGAAAATATCAGCAAATGCGAAAAGCGATTGCAATTGTTCGTAAAGGTCAGCAGAATAAATACCGACTACGGTTAGCTCAAAAAACTTATCCGCCATTTCAATTCCTGTAAAATCTATGATTGGAGAAAAATAAGTCTCCAACTCTATCGTATCGCCAATAGAAAGATTATTAAGGCGCGCAAGGTCATCATCAATGATGACCTCGTTAAGACCTTCAAACATCCTACCCTCAACGATAATATTGGATAAATTCTCATCCGGCTCGGATGTGCCTAACAGTCGAAAGGGTACATCCCGTTTGATATTGGAACCTACGTTCCTTTGTAGAGGGGTGAGCGTATCACTTACTAAGTGGATCACATCCGCATTAAGTACAGCGTTGCTTAGGTACTCAGAATCAGCAAACCTGATCCAATCGTGGATGGGTATGTGTTCTGTATTCTCCATCAATGCCTCTGCACCGCCAGACCTAAACATTGAAATAATATCTTGTTCTATCGTAACCCGTGAACCAAGGTCAAGCCGAATTTCGTCAATAACTCTTGATGCGGCGTTATAGATGGTTAAAGTCACAACCGCTCCAATAATGATTGCCAGCGTAACGGCGGCAAGCAGTATGTTTCGCCCCTTGTTGCGGGCGAGGTTTTTGATTGCGTTGGACATGAGATACATCCTTATGCCTCCTTAAAAATTCATAATGGTTAATATCGTTGCTATAAATTCATCGCCTTGCCATTCGCCCTCTGCCATAACCACGGCCCCTAAGGACAGATCATCTAATGTCCCAATTCTTGAGCCTACAATCTGACCATTGGCGGTTGTTTGGACTTCGATAGTGGTTTGCTCTGTTAGGCGAATGATTTCTTGTTGTGGCTCTGGTGGTTCACCGGTTGCAATATGCTGTCCTCCGCCAGATACAAAAATAGAGGATGTGTTAATGGTAAGGCTCATTTCGTCAAGGGCTTCAACCGTACCCGCAAGTATCTCACCTGATGGCGGGGTTTGCGTGTGGCTGCCTTGCACTACATTGGGGTCAATATTGGTATCTACATTGCCGTCTGATACGTTCTCAACACCTTGTTCCGTTTCGCTTGGAAGTGGCGAATCTTGATATTCTGCCGTGCCGCCGCAAGCGGCCAGACCGAAAATAACAGTTACTAAGAATAAAACCATCATTACTTTTTTCATTTTTCATTGCTCCTGTTCCGTTTTTTATTTTGTCGACAAACAAATCATAACAGGCCAATCTAACTCCAATCTAACTTTGCAAAAAAAATAAGCCGACAGGTTTTCCCCATCGGCTTTTACTGATATTTTATTTACCTCTACTCTATAGGAATGTTCATTTGAAATAAAACGCCGTCATTGGCGTTTTTGATTTCAAAGCTTATCCCCATCAAATCAAGTGCCTTTTTAACGATTGTCAGCCCAATGCCGCTTCGTCCATCGCCAGAGGTACGGGCTTCGTCTGCGCGATAGAATGGCTCATAAATATTTGATAGAATGTTTTTTGGTATTTCTGCGCCCTCGTTCCATACGGTCAAGTAAACAAACCCCGGTCTTTCTTTTGCGGTGATGCGGATTTCCGCACACTCTGGCGAATTTTGGGTAGCGTTCAGCAAAATGTTGGATAGAACCTTTGAGAATAATCTGCCGTTTAGTTCACAGCTTATGTCAGACCCAACATCAATGGTCAGCAGTTGTTCTTTTGATTCAGTAAGCGGCGAAAGCTGTTCCAAAACGCTCTCCAAGCACCCACGCAAATTGATTGGCTCTGTTTCCAGAGAGGGCAGCTCGCCGCCTAACTTGACGAGTTCCAATATCTCGGACACAAGTTTATTTTGTTCCTTGACAAGTTTCATCCCCTCACGAAGATAGTCCGGATATTCGGCCGGTGGAATGACATCACTTAACATACCCTCAAAAATCCCGCCTACTGCTGTGATCGGTGTTTTTAGTTCGTGGGAAGCGGCAGAGAAGAAATACCGTTGATTTTCCTCCATCAGCTTCACACGATCAATTTCGGTTTCCAACTGATTAACTGTG
>Ga0131853_10002561_pt1 | contig 32436 bp, 17 predicted proteins | sample TergutLab28metaG_FD_92764 | JGI IMG/M metagenome (GOLD analysis project Ga0131853, IMG submission 92764) | Labiotermes labralis P1 segment gut microbial communities from Petit-Saut dam, French Guiana - Lab288 P1 (version 2) (version 2) | ecosystem: Host-associated > Arthropoda: Insects >... | reverse complement strand
CACACACACACACACACACACACACACACACACACACACACACAAAAAATAAGTTCAGTACAATACCTCATAAGTTACTTTGAGACATGACTGGGCAAGGATAGCTGAAAATCTTGGATGAGCCTCAGCAGTGAACCATAAGCGGAAGTTTTCATGTGGGCAGAGGGACTTCAATTCTTTCTCAAGAGCAGGTAGCCAGTAGGTCATCAGGTGCAGGTTTTTAAGGCACAGCCAGTCTCCTTGTCGAGCAGCAGCATGCAGGTGATCCAATGCCACAGTAACCTGGCCCTGGCCCATTGCTATCTATACAACAGCAAACAATCAGAGAGTAAAACAAAATATTTTTTTTTTAAATATATCACTACTACAGTAAGTTTTGGGACAGAAGCACATACAGCAACACTGAGGCAGAAAGATTGATATCTTCACACTTCTCTCAAGACATGCATGCCTGTACACAGTTACTGGGCGTATTCAGTTGCCGTTACACTAATGGGCATGATCCAAGAGGAACAATGCAGTACATGGAGTTTCAAAGTGTGGAAATGCAGCACCTCAAGAAGGGAGCAAAAAAAAAAAATTGGGTGTGAAGCCTGTCTGCCAGGCTCTGTTCTCTGCTTCCTGCGCAATATATGTCAAGACAGTGAAGTGGGCTGCACAAGTGTAAGTGCAATGGATAGCTATTAGCTATATCACTCATCACAATATCCTCTGATGATGGAGATAGAGGCAGTTTTCAAAACACCAGATAGTCGTTTCATTTTCACACAGCTGACCAACTAAGAACACTTCATTGCACATCACTGCTCTGAAAGCTTCAAATCTGAATTATACAGGGGTGGACTCTCAAAACCCACTTGCCTTTTACCGTATTTGTTCACAAAAGTCTTACTAGTATAATGTAAATGAAATCAACCAAAATTTGAGTATGCTGGTAGAAATGGTACAGAAATGATGAAGCAGTGGAACCAGTAAGATGCACTAGCTGTCTATCTAACACTTCATAAAGTAATATCAGAACTGACTCTTCTATAATTTGAAAATGTGGATTACAAGACAAATTACAAAAATGATTAGAAGGGAAACTGAATAGATTTTTCATCAAACTCGTAAGTTTCTTTTTAAAATACAGTTTATGTAAAAGTAATAAAGACACTACAGAATTTAACAGTCCCATTGTGGTTGATGATACCGTTAAATGGACACTGTATTAAAGATAGTGTGTGACTGAAGTGCCAAAAGAATGTGTTTCAATACAGATGCAAAGGAAATATGTTGGTAGACCTGAAAAATGATGGGCCTAGCACAGACAGGCTGTAGAGGCATAATCCCTTATCATGGACAAGTGTCCAGATTATGCAAAGTTTATAAGGTTCAGGAACACACAAATATACATGCTGAAAAAAAAAAAAAGTAATATAACCAGTGGCAGTAAGGAGGAATTCTGGTTGTCTCCATTTTACCAATAATGTCCGAGAACTAAATACAAAACAATCATTGTGACACAAAAGGCAAACAGTTTATCATAACAATCGTGACTGTCAGAGAAACTGAAGACAGAAGCTCCCTCTGTTCTGTAGAGTAAGCAAAACATGCTCTGTAAAATCTGAAATTAAAATGAAATGTCACTAACTTTAAACAAAATATAGATTACAGGAATACAGACACTTTTAAAAACTTTTCACATTACCAAATCAATTCTACTCATCATTTAGAATACATATGCACCTCATAATAATGTTGATCCCCTACTGTGGAGACAGCAAGAGCACGCAGCTCCTCTGATGGATCAGCTCCAGGAGAAATGACTAGAAGAATGGGCTCTGTTGCGACAGTCTCCGATAACAGCTGCTTCAGACTCAGTGCTGGTGGAGAAAGGTCTTGCAAACCTACAAAATCAACAAAATATGTGTACCAACACTTTTTTTCTGCACTTATTCTGAATGTTTGAAACCAACAGCTACTATAAACATGGCTGAAAAGATACTGTTAGTGACAGATGAAACAGAAAACAAAAACTGTGTAGAAAAATAATACATAATGTCAGTTCATTGAAAAATTAGAACTTTTTCATCATTGCCACATTCATTGACACATGAATGGCGACTACAGTTCAGCGATACTCAACACCAGGAACAAACGTTTATGCATGTACAGTTCATTGAGATTATACAACATTAAAGCCTACTTTCAGTTTGGTTCTTAATTTATATTTATGAAGGCTAACTAACTAACTAATGTTTTAGACCTGAGTATATTTGAAAAGTTGCCAGCTGCTCAGCTTGCCATGAAATTTCCACAGTTTATAGAACCTTAAGGTTTAGTACCATGTGCACACAGACATTTTTCATAAAGACTGTACTATGTTTATAACATGTTACTCAACAATGTTAACAGGTAGGGTAACAAACATAAAATAATTCAAAAACAGTTATGGAAGGTTAATATTTTGGTATTTTAGATTTTATTCTCTATTTTAACTTTCAGCCTACATATGACCTATAATATAAAATGTAAACGATATGGGATCCCATAGAGTGCACAATCACTGAATGTACCAGAACTATGGTCTGTTTTTGGCCTGATGATGGCTCACTGTAGCTGAAACATGTTGCCAATATTTTAACTTTCAAAAGTTGCTGATTAATATATGTTGTGTTCACCTAATAAATTGTTACAATAATTCAAAAACAGGTGCATAAACAAATCAACAGTGTAAGCAATTTTGTGATCTAACAGCATTGATAGAAGATAAACAGATGTGTAGCTAGCAGATGCATGGAAAACTCTACCTTACAAACCTGCCCATAACAAAGAACCCCCAAATGAGATATAGTAATGTAACACACATAGTAGACAAACAAAGGAATCCTATAAGCTAAAGCCTGAAAATTCAGGTCCTACAAATTCTACCATTAGGAGGATACGCTACAGTTTTATTGTATTTTGTATTTTTAATTATGTATGTAATTTACATACAATTCTTCAATTAACCAAACCAAAAGAAAAATCCAAGAACCATAAAGCAGAGCAAGAAAAGAGGAATAATCTCCCACAGATGTAGAAACATAAAAAGTAGTGAAAATCTTTTATTAGACTTTGACATAACCTCTCTCTTAAAGATACATATTCTGCAAGATGGTACAAAATTGTGGAAAATATTCTGATTTTTAATGCTGTATATATTACAGTAACCATAAGAATACTGAAACATCTTCATGCAGGAAATCAATCTTAACCCACATTATTTTTGTTACTGGGGCAAGTGTCAATGACAAGATTCTATTGCAAAGCTGAAAGATTTCTCTACATGAAACTCAAAGTTCATAATTTAATAGTAAATTATATTATGAAGATGGATGATAAATGGCCTTGAACTATAATAACCTCCTGTGAATAATATTTACCTAGAGTTTGTAGAGCAAACTTAATAAGCGTGGAATGAAGTCGGTCAGGTCTCAAGGCCTGCACCACAAGAACCTTCTGGAATGGGGATAATTTGCGAGCTAACTGCACTGGCAAGTTATTTTCACATTCTGCACTGTGTGTGAAACCTGACCAGGAACCCTTGTCATCTAACTGCAGCTGCGAATACAGGTCTGGTAATGCACTCTGTAATACAAGTCAAGAAACAAATAAAACACCTACAATCATATATACCACACTGCAAAGAAATTATACTATCTGAAACATTGGTTTTCTGCAATCTTAAACATATTGGCAATTTTACAGTCTGTTGCCTTAACAGACTTCCAACAAGCTATCACATAAATGTGGAAAAAAAATCATTCACTTTATTACCAAAGTTTACTTTTACAAATACGCAATAGACCATATAAGATCTGCATACTAATCATAATATGATATTCCACAATGTGTATACACCTCAGTTTAATGGAATGGTCCATTAGACTTTAGTCAACTGGCATGCATATTTAAATTTTAGTGAACAGTTTGTGGAAACTTAGATGTTATTTGAACAGAAAAAGATAAAATTATGAAACGAACAACATTTGTGGAAAATAAGACAGACATTATGCAACATGTCTCAAAAATGCAGTAAATTTCCTTGTCATCTAAATATAAAAAATTAATTTGTAGATCTGCTTTCCTACATGCATTCATGAATACAAATGCAGGTCTTTTAAAGGTTAGGTATAATCATCAACTCACATATGCTCAAACATGTCAAAGGACATCTGAAACTATTAAATACACATCATCCATACAATTACTGCTTATCATTAAGGTTTCTTTCATAAACATATAATTATGTTAAAACATATGACATTGAATAAAGGGATTATCAGTGAATAATGGGTTGGAAATGATGCAGAAGGAAGTGTTCAAGACCTAATGTGAGGTAATTATTACAATGGCATCTGTCTGGAGGGGATGATGAAAACTATAAAAAAAAATCTCTGCATTAGAATAGTCCATCTCTAGGCTGACATTTGAAGCTGACACTTCCCAAACATAAAGCAGAAATGATAACCACTTTAACATGGTGTGTGGTCATAGAGCTACTGAAGTTCTGAAGGTCAGGACTATGTCATCATTCTAGTGCCATACAATGTTTCACAGCCATAGTTGTAACTGCTGATCATGAACTGCTATCAAATGGTACACAGCAGATACCACTTTAATTTGCATTCTACATAAATACCAGTTCAACAACAGTTCAAGATTTTCAAGAAATCTATTACCACATCAACTTTCTGAAATCTGTTACATGAAGTTCCTCTGGGCGCCATATTTGCATTATAATTGTAAGAAATAAAAATGTGGTGTGGCAGACATATGGATGCATGGACAAAAGGCAGTCTTTCCTTTTAAACAAAGAGTGTATGATTATGAAGAGCAGACCATCCTCCACTGCCTACAATGCATACAAGGTGGAAAAGCAGAAGACCACACAGAACTCAACAGTTTGTCAATACTCATAATTTCTTTTTCATTCTAAATATGCAATAAATAGTTCATTATGTTAAGTTCTGCATAATTAATTACAAAACACTGTATATCTATACATAATTAAATGCCTGGGAACTGAAAGCAACATGGTATATTTGAATTGGGTCCATAATACATTAAGTGATGTCACTAATTATACTGATGATCTAATTTTTATTTATATCTGGTCTATAATGTATTAAGTGATGTTAATATTTACATTAAAAACCTAAATTCATTTAAATCTGGTCCCTTATATAAGAATTGATGTCACTAATTAAATTAAAAATCTTGTTTTTAAAGTAAGAGTATTTCAAGACTAACCTTCAGAACAAAAACATCAAATGCTCTCTCTTCTTCAATCCAATTTGGCAGACTATCATTCACTTTTGATGCATCATTCTTCAGGTCAGATATAGCCTGACCTGTGAACACTTCCCATTCCTAGAGAAATATTGATCAATTAAAATTCCAACAAAATGATACAAAAGTGTGTGTAATGAAAAATTCTATACAGCATTTATCATGTCTTGCTACCATTATTTTCTGACAGATAAGTTCATACAATTTATATTCTTGATGTCAGTGGGAGAAAGCACAACATGTTCAGAGGTGTCTTCAGAATTCAACTTTCCATCTTATATGGTCACACACTTTCCCTTCTGTTTTACATACATAATAACCCACTCTCCTAGCAAATCTACTATCTTCTATTCTCTCCATATAATGAAACAAATCTTCTTGGTAAGCAACAAATTTACTTTAATGTCCCATATGTTTTAAGTCTTCTTCTTCACTAGATATCTTGTATGTTGAATTGTTCTACACCAAACTTCAAATGCTTCATTCCTGCTCCCTTATCTAAGATTCCACTCCATGTAACAATGTACTATATGTACAGCCAGTATATTAGAACAACATATTACAAGTACAGTCATTCTAATACAAGAAAAGCTTAAAGAGGGTCTGTCCCTGCCTTAGCCAACAGCATATTTTTATTGTGTTCAAAATATACCAAAAGAATTTTAAAATTATACTTACTACTCTTAGAAATGGTTCAAATTTGTATTTACAGAAAAGATATTTGAAAGCATTAAACAGCTAACTTGGTTTATGTTTTAATGCTATGTTAGCTCTTATTTATAACATTCCTTGGAATGCTAGGATATTCTCATATAACATTTCTTTACTATCGTGTAAAATTCAAATAAACTTTTTGTGCACAAAATTGTGGCTTTCTTACCACATGGTAATTGGCAAAAAATAAAGTAGTTGTCCGAGATTTTAAAATTTGGAAATACCATGTAGGCATGACTCTACACTACAGAAATAGTAGAAAATAAGCTTGTATTTGGTTAAGTTTTGTCTGAAAGTGTAAATAATTTATCACTTTGTTTTCTATAACTCACTTTCATCAACTGTACAGGTATGATTTGCACATAACCAACAAATAACTAAAATATGAGTTGTTCTCACCTTTTCATTAATTGTCTGAGAATACATTTTATTGACAAGATGTAAAGCAAACATGAGTCTGTCAGCCTTGAAGAGTGATCGACTGATATACTGATAAATAATATACAGAAGTCTCTTCTGGTGGCCCTTTATTCTCATGTCATCTAGTTCTTCCTACAAATAAAGTGCAATAACATTAAGCTCATGTCTCTTTACATCAAAATAAAAACAGTTAAGATTTGCAGTATGTTATTTGCACAAAGCCTACATACAATAGTTGCATGTGCTGTTCTGTCTACAGATGATAATATTATGATTATTATTATGAACTATATGGCAGCAAATCTGCAGAGATGCATAAACAGTCACATGTGGTTTGGAAATGGCTGTTCATATTAAAATGGATAACAATTTTCTGTAGTTGTAATAGAAGGTCTGTACTGAAGATACTGCAGTTTGTACAGATTAATAGAAAATGCATGTACACTCCAAGTACAATGGTACAAGCATACCAGCATTTCAGAAGAACCTGTTGCTTCCATCACTAGAATAGACACCTGCACCAGACTGCATGGTGCCACATCCAAAGAACAGTAAACTGCATAGTCAACACCATGAGAAACTCTGATCTCCCACTTACTTCATGTTCAAAATGGCAAACACACATAATGAATTACCTGAGGATCACTTAATGCTCTTTGGAATAGCCTCATGAAAGCTGATACTGAAAACTGGTGCATATTATTCACTTTTCCCAAGTCCAAGATAACAAAATACAGAGTGCTGCCAAATTCAGCAAGGGGTTGGTAAACAGCACATTCCTTGTTCAAATCTGCCTGGAGATGAGATGACTCAGACAGGGATTCACAGATAGCAGCACTACTTGCTTTTGTTTCATTCAGTGAGGCAAGGAGGTCCTGTAGAAATTAAGCACAAAGCATGGATACATCAGTATTCTTCATGCATCCCAGGTGGCTTTTCAAAATCACTTTAAATTCTGAACCCATCTAGTTTCACGAACTAAATTAATATTAACCAGAAATCAAAATACAGGTTCAAACATTTATACAATAAAGTAATCACAGTTGTACAGAATTTTTTAATACTTATGCAGTGAAATAAACATTAACGCAAAGTTCAAAATGAAGTTATCAAGCATTCAATAACTAAAAATTATATCAAATGGTAAAACCCTTTTTACTGACAGACACATTTAAGAAAATTACAATAAATGAATTAGACTTGAAACTAACTACATGCAGCAGAACACAGACGTTAACTGGAAAGTACAAAGATGAACAATAGGCAACAAATGCAAAACTTTTGAGGGGCTTTGATGGCGTGACAACGGAAGAATACTTAAAGATATGTCACCATTGAAACTGTTCACATACAACTGACAACTATGCAGAAGTAAACATTTTCAATGCAGTTTTACATTTCATGTGAGTTTTTGCACATAAAATCACACACCAAATTCAGTATTTAAAATTATAATCAAACGTAACAGAAACATATTTGTAGTAGTGGATTTCTACATACCAGATGTCAATGTTAAACGAACATGAACCATAGTCAGGAGCTTGGTGTATTAATACTTACAGTCAAACACAACTATAGTTGTGTTTCGACTGTAAGTAGTAATACACCAAACTCCTTACTATTGTACTAACACAACGGGGATGATGCACATCAGAACATGAACCAGTTGGTTATGCCTCATTTCTGATAACAAGGTCCAGCATATAAAGGAGAAGAAGCTTCACAACATGTTATCTCTTATACTCCTGTTTAGTTATTAAACACACAGATGCTTATGAAGAATACATTCAGAAACATAGCTTCATACTTTGAAGCCAAAACAAAACTATTCGATATGGCAAATGTATGAACGGTAATGTTCATGCAAAGAATAAATACACACAGGCAAATACATAACAATCCACTGAAACCTGTAAGGCTAAGTCATGTTTCAGTATTAAATCGTGAAGTTGTAACATACTTTCACTGCATCAATGATTTACCATATTTGATTCTCATCTGCAGTAGGTAGGCTTATAGTTTTCTCTCTAGTTTCTACTTCCACACTAGATTATCACAATTTAAAATGTGTGTTGTGTTCCCCACATACTCAACAAGGACAGATTATTACTTGCTCTAGGTTCTGCTCTCTTACTTTGTTCTGCAGTATGTCTCCTTGAGCACTGGCTAATTCTTGTAAGAGGATCTCTTGCAGCTGGTCAAGTTTTAGCTTGAGTTCTTCTTCTTGTCGCAATAGCTCACTCTGACGCTGTTCCAGCTCTGGCCGCTCTTGACGAAGTGCACATGCAAGCAACTGTGATAACATTATGATATATGAAATAAAGTGAAATGGCAACTTGATGCAACTAGGTAATTTTATTGATGTATTCTTAGCTCGACATGTTTCAGGTACATACGCCCATCATCAGGAGCATTAGATGTTGAGTTGCAACATATGGTTTTCTGCACCGAGTTTTTGGATGGTTGGTGGTCTTGAGAGCCACCGTGTAGGTCGTGTGTATGGTGTGGATGGTGCCGTGTGCAGCATCATCCACACCGTACACACAACCTATGCAGCGGCTCTCAAGACAACCAACCATCCAAAAACTCGGTGTAGAAAACCATATGCTGCAACTAAACATCTAATGCTCCTGATGATTGGCTATGTACCTGAAACATGTTGAGCTAAGAATACATCAATAAAATTATCTAGTTGCATCAAGTTGGCATTTCACTTTATTTCATGAGGAAGATGCATGGTCAAACAGCCCTCAAATTACGATACAGGCTTAAAAACATGCATTTAATGCAATACACTTTCAGGAAATGAAATAATATAATGAACAACATGTAGTCCTTCCAAACACATTTTGAAATTTTTGCCATCTATAGGCAGCATTGTAATTATGCAACAGGTTGGATGGCACATGAATCATGGTTTGTTACCTGTCAAAAGTAAATAATTTTCACTTCTCCAAAGCATACAAAACAGCTCTTGGGCACATGCAGTCTCCTATTCACAGGGTTGTTCCTAGTGGACAAAGTGGTCAGGGTGTGAAACTGGCCATTCACCTCCATTTACTACTGAAGTTAAGAAAGAGCATGTCCACACTGCCACCAACACCCCTCCCATGTACCTTTATGATGCATTAAGAAAAAACTTCATCCTTACCATTCAGTAACAATTCATTTGGTTGATTTCAGAGTCCCGTTTCCACAAGATTATATGGAAAATTTGTTTTAACACATTACTGCATTAACAACTACCACTGCTCAGAAGAATGTCTAACTACAGTGAACCATCTGAGATAAGCAAGCTATTTGTGTTTGTGTGTGTGTGCTTATATATTTGTATTGTACCATGTCACTTGCCAGTGCAGTGTGCCACCTCACTTCCCAGTACATGGTATTCCCTGCATCATTGTTTGCCGTCACGACAGATCAACTTCCTCTCTAATATTTGAGAAAATATCATTTCAAACTCTTGCATTTGTGTTATCTAACTGGTCCTTCAAATTACAGGCACACTGACTGCATCGTGTGAAAAGAGGCATTATCATATGCAATCTTGATGGTCATACCCTCAATCTCCATGAATATCAAATACTGTGAGATTTGAGGTCCTCAAAGTGTTGTGGCTGAAGATTCTTGTCTTCTGTGATGTTATGCAATGTTTACTGATTAACAGTTACCAAAATTTGACTACTATTAATGCTTTGATCTTCTGGATCAGGCAGTTCAAAAGCACTATAATCCTTTGCGACATCACTAAATATTTAACAATCAATGAACCACACCATCCTAAAAGACTTGAAATCTTCATTATACAGCATTACAGTTCTGAATATGTTACCTGTCCTGTGAGACCAGCTGCTGTAGTAGCAAAGTTCACATATGTAACTGTAGCAGCAACATCAGGTGAAATGTCTGGTTCAGCATTACGTGTTGTTAAGAACAACTGGAAGCTGTCATTATAGTCAATCAGTTTATCTCCCACTTGAACCACCTTCCTTGGACCTGTAGAAAGAAAAAAGTCCACGTTCATTTATCTCCATTCTGTACACACCAAGCAAAAAAACATATGGTGGAACTAAGTCTGATGTTGGCCAACCATTGCATGAATTTAAATACAGATGTGCTGACAGAAATCACATTGGTGGAAGAATTTTAATTATGGAAACTTACATAATAAATTACATTTAAAAATCTTGTAAACAATCGTAAACCATTCCTCATTTTCTTACCTTGATTTATGAAATCTCCTCGAAGAATGGGAAACAGTACAGGATCAATATTATCTACCTCTTGAATGATTAAAACTTTTCCAAACCTAAAAGACACATATGTATGTCAAACAATAAATATGTTGGTATCATAAACATCACATTCCTTAATGTGAATAATTTTTGTATTTGGTAGTGTCATAAAAGTGAATTATGCTTTCTTGGCAGTGGAAGGCAAGATAGTGGTCTTCTGGGTTATGACACTGTGTAGTTCAGCAGGTGGTTACCAGTGTTTTATAAAGCCCACTGGTCAGGCAGCAAATTGAGTGTGTCATAATGCTTGAGATCACAATTTAAATGCGTGCAGTATTAGTCTAACTTAACTAATATTAGAATAAAATCCTTCAGTAAAGTTCCCTATAGATGGCATAAGTATTGCTGAAGCATGTGGGAGCAATATGAGACTGTATTTGTATAGGTAAAAGGTGCATTTGTTTGTGCCATGAATAACAATTTAATTCAATTAAAGGCATGGAATAAATAATATCAAAATGAGGAGGAATGTGTTTGAATTTTGCCTAGACCAGGCATGAGCAACCTCATATGTGGTGCTCATATCTTTGGCAAAATTTACTCAGCATGTGGGCCACATGAAATGCAAGACACAAAATGAACAATGCATAAAAATATGTATATTGATGTGCAAATTTTTACCTGACTTTCATAGTTTGCTAGAAAATGGGTGAAATTACTTCAGCAGTATATCTTGGTTTTGCCATTGCCAAGGAAAGAGTTAAAGACATTTCTTTATTTCAAATATCTCTGTGGGCAACATAACACTGTGTCAGGGGCTACGTTTAGCCTGCAAGCTACGGGTTGAGTGAGTCTGGTCGAGACAGTATAAAATGTTACACATAGGCACAAATGCATTTATGCATGCAAGCATATGTCAAAAATTTACTGTTAACTCGAACACAAGAGACACTGCATCAACCTCAGAGTTCTTGTTCCAGTCAAGGCTAATTCACACATACCATGCTGTGCTCCTGCCATGCCCTGGCCATGCTGTGTTGCTGAAGATTTTGATTGCGTCATTCCAATTCAATTTACACATGGCAACCGTATTTGATTCATACATGCCATGCCATGCCCATTCCACAACCCTGCCATGCTCCAACCATGTCACTTTGAAAGCAACCTCTCAAGGCCACAGCATGGCATGTGTGAATTAATATCACCTATCTCCCGATAGCCTGTGGGTGACCTGCCCAGGTTTGGTTTCTTCTGGCTACTACATAGACAATAACAAAGGTTGTTAACCAGATTGCTACTGCTTTTTTGGGATGTATTTAGTTGTTCTGATGATGATGGAGACAGCAGATTATATAGAATTATACACTTTTATGAATTAAACTTAAAGTTGGAGACAATCTTTCTTATGTTGTTATGCTACATCTCCATTCTGTATTCTTCTTTTGATTGCCTGTGGGAAACAACTGTTTCAACTTTCAAATTTTGAATACTAATTCCCCAAAAAATAACTGAAAGATTTTTGCCTGTATTCTTCCAGGTGTGTAGAGTGTGAAATTCTCTTCCTCTTCCCTTGCTCAAAACATATTACAAAACCAATATTTTTGTGTTTCTCAGTTTTCTTCTTCCAAAAGAAGATAAAGCCCAAATGCAATTATCACATCCTCCTCACAACAATCCATACTGACGACTGTCAATAGTGGTAACAGCAGACTTCAAAAGAGGATTTGTTAAACCACTGGATTAGCAGTTCGGTCTTTTTCTGGCTGCCACCCGGGCTTACATGAAGGACACAGCACTGTATGAGCATGGCAGGGGTGCAGCACGGCATGTGTGTATTAGCATGATGTGGCATTGCGTAGCATGGGCATGGCATCATATATGTGAATTAGCCTTAAAAGATATTTGATTTCAATACTTCCTCATTTTAAATTCTTCTAATTAGACTGCTGTTTGAAGAAAATTATTTGCATGTTAAGGTCCACTCCAAAACACCATCTTTCTGAATTCTATTTCAATTTGAATTTAACTACAACCAACTACTAAACTGGAATAACTACCACTGCTAAATTACAGAAATTCTGTTTACATCCTTTCATCAGGTTACTCTTTCACTGTTTAAGCACGTACAGGTTTTAGAACCTAAGCAGCTCACAGACTAAAACTTTTGGAGTAAATAAATCTAAAGATGGTAATGGGTGGTCCCTCCACACTAGATGCAATGGACATGGTGCCAACTTTATCTACCAGAATTAGCCAGCATACAGAGGAATGATTATTCTAGGGCCTAATGCACGACTTGGCTGCCACAGCCTCACATAAAAACAGAATGTACCAAGCAACTGTTACAACAGCACTAGGCTTTATGTTTTTCACCGATCCATAAAAATGGAATCTTCAGATCAAAACGAATGGCTTCATATTACAATGTACCTGATTGAAAGTTCCAGTGTGGTCATAAAACGTTCATTGTGCTGAGACACAACTTCAACACTGTATTTCTGTAGATGTTTCTTCAACCATTCTGATGCCAATGAAGTTGGATCAAGGAGGAAAGGACGAAGTGATGTCTACAAAATAGAAAACCTGAGCTAGAAATGTAAACACATTATACTAATCATACTCCAGATAAATTATTATTATTATTATTAACATTTATTGAAAAGCAACAATAAATATGAACAAAAGATTTTTCATTTGTTGTGACCTATTATATTTTCAGAACAATTCACAATAATATTACAATGCAACAAAACTTGTTACTATGTGCTAAGGATAGAAGATTCATTGCTATGTTTACTGACCACACAGCTACACAAGAATTTTATATGTAGATGTCTTACCCCTGCCTCCAAACATGAAAGCTGTCAAAAATAGGAACAAGAATTAAAAACTATTGTGTAATATTAAAAATACTAAAAGATGATATGATGCCTACAGTACAGATAGTTTTGGAAATAAACAGCAAGTTGGAAAGGGTGTAAACAATACTGGAGAATAATAAGAAACATGATAGGTGCACACCCAAGGATTTCATGTTGAGAGCTATTCAAAAAATTAGAGATTTTAACAGTCTCAAGCCAATATATATACTCATTGATGAGTCTTTTTAATTGGAAATCAAGATAAATTTCTAACTCTCTGCTTTGTACAGCTCGGTTCATTTGCTGTCCCTGGTTATGCAGAAAATGACTTTCTGGAAAATGCTCACACTACAGTAATGCACACATTCAACCAAAGCATATTTATGATAACAACCATCACCTGCAGTATAATAAGAGCATTCTGAACAGACAATTGGTCAGAGGGAAGTCCCTCAGACAGCCATTGCAGTTGATCCTTCTCAGAACCCAGGAAACTGGTAAAAGAGAAGTTCTTCATGCCAAACAAGTCTTGCCACTCTGCCATTAATGACTGTCGAACATCTTCTGGTGCATAAGACAAGTATGTGATAAATGCCGCAGCCAACAGTGAGTTTACTGGTAACTGCTTCAAGTCCTCTGACAACTCAGCCAGCTGTAAGTACATTTTTAATTACAACAATCTAATTTACTTGTAATAATAATAATAATAATAATCCATCACGAGTCAGGCCTTAATAGACATGTTTCAGCCTCATCTACTAGTCTCAACCAAGGCCTTCCAAGTCATCTTTGTCTATTTGTTCTAAAATTCAGCATTAACTTACTGCTATTCAAAACTAACGTACAATAACAAGAATCAAAGCTGCATTTTTCGCATTCATCCTTAATATGTAGGATATTTATTGCATCATCCATAGTGTAACAAAACATTTGTAATGTTTTCAAACACTGAATTAAAATAATAAGTACATATAATGAAATACTGAAGCAACTGAATACAACAGAATCTCAACAGCTCAAGTCCTTACTGCTGGAAGTCCCATTTTGTCCAAGCTGATGTACCATATTTAAGGTCGCTTCTATGTTGGGTAAAAAATTGGTTGAAGTATCTTTCTGGTTGTCTTTCAGGCACTACTGTGCTGTATTTTAGTAATTTTTTTGGTGTATTCTTCTGTACTATTATTTGATTTAAAAACACATTTCAACATACCTAACAGTAAATAGCAAGAGAAAATGTTTTCAATGTCATTATCCATGCAACCTGAATTTGTAGTAATTTTAAGGCAAATGCAGTCCTGTTCACCTCAAACTATTACGATTCTACTGTAATAAACGTGTACATGAAATCATTCATGTCACATAAAATACAACAATACCTTATTAATACCTTATTTCAAATAAAATGCATGAAAGTGTAACTTTATCATAAAATATGCTTGGCATACACATACAAAGTATAAATGTACCTCTGACTTTGAGTAATAGTTCAGTCATTCTGAAAAATAAGGATCTGTAAAATTTAAGAACTGTAAAATTAGGTTTGTACATTTTACAATGGTAAGTAATGACCACTATACACTTGCATTCAAAATATGGTTTCTTCGGAACTTTGTCTGTAATGTCTGGTCTTGAAAACACAGGCACTGAAGCTGGAAACTTCTTTGAATAGATACTGGCTGTTACAAACCCGTGAATCAAATTGTAATTGAAGAACCAAGTCTTCTGGGACATAATTCTGTATTGTTTGGTAAGTAGTTACTTATGTTTTAGGGGGGCTTGCTGCCTGCATCTTCAGGGAAGCCCAAGATTGAGACAGGAAACTCCTCTAAAACAGTAACAGTCAATACATCATATCCCAGAAGACATGAATCTTCATTAGTGTCTCTACAGAAATCTCAGTCTTGTCTTATTTGGTGGAAGTTATTTTGAGGTAGTTCTAATAAGTTGCATTATAATAAATTATGTGGTTTTAAGTACTGTACCTGTTTTTTCCATCGTTCAAACTCATCATTCAGTTTGCCAACCAAGCCCCCTGCAGCACTGATAGTTTCCTGGGCTTTATTTAAATGGATCTCAATCTCTGCAGCCTCCTTTGTGTAAGTGTTCAGTTGATTTTTCAGCTCAGAAACCGTTTTGTCAACATCTGTGAGACCTGAGCTCAGTTTCCCAATCTGCTGTTCAGTGAGTTTCATGTTTTCATACAATTTAGATTGTTCTCTCTCAAGAGGTCGAATCTTTTCTAACACATATGAGTATTTCACATTTGCGGTAACCCACGATGCAAGTGGGGCGGCTGCTACAGAGGCTCGCCGGGCATTCTTGGGATCGAATGATTCTTTCCTTTCAACTAACAATTTCTCAACCGCTTGACGACTTTCTGGATTTATTCTATGTGCGTCAAATGACCTTAAAAGAATAAAATCACAAAATTTTATAGCACCAATATAAAGCAATATTTCATGAAAGCTGTTTCTGTGACAAGTATTACTGACTCATGTTTATATTTCACCTGAATACAAAAAAAAATTTAAAAAATCAGCTTCTTTTAAAAATCAATCTGGCAACATGTTTACTTAATACCTGATTTCTTCTTTTACCCCTCTCTTGGCCAGAAATGTTTTCATGCTGTTCCATGAAGTATCTAGGATGCCCATCAACCTCAAAACACCCTCCAAGATGTCCCTAATAATGTCTGGAGGAGCACGCAATGACCGAATTTCAGACAGTGATTCAGGCTTTATGTTTCCAACTGCAGCACTAGCTTCTTGGATCAATGGTTCAATCTCTGCCAACTCCAGATCTATAGCCTTTTTCCTGAAAAACAGAGATGTATAATTTTGAGTGTATAGGCTGAATTGAGAGATGTCCAGAGCACTGATGACTTTACATACTTTTGTCATCTACCTATAACAGACCATTAAATACAATATGATTAAATTTGGGTACCATCATCCCATTGTATTTGGTCGGTCAATAACTAACAAGTTGATTAATTTATTGGAGTGTTAATGTCTGGTGTGAAGTAGTATTCTTTAAGGCGATAATGAATGTTTATTTCTCTATTTAACGTTCAAAAAAGTTCGAGTTTGTGTGTATCCTCATGTGTGTGTGTGTGTGTGTGTGGGTGCGCGCATGCACATGTAAACACAAATGCGCAAGTGCGTACACCTTACAAACCTCTTGGCATTAAAAACCTCAAATTAAAGTGAAAGATCCTGAATCCTTGTAATTTTAATTATTAGAAAAAAGACTTCTATGTGGAACAGTTAAAACTCGTTTCTTGCATGAATTTTACTATGTGGAATATTAGTTATAAATTTCACTGTACAGGGCTTACTGAATTAACACATACCCATGCTCAAAACAGCAACCACGTGCAAGGCGAATGCATGAGAAACGTACACACAGACACACATACACATACTAAGAATACTTGGTTCAAGCAAGGAATAAAATATAAGATTAGGTACTCCTCAGTTACACTTTATACACAGGAATGACTGAAAACACAGTGGTCTTACAGCAAGACAAACGACTGTCACAGCATTCATCCCCAGTGTTATGCATGTGCAACATGCATTTATATTATCCTCCTAAGGCAACTGCATATTTTTTTTTATGATAGAAAATGAATCAAATATTTACAGCAAACCTTGTAAGAGAGTTCAAAATGTGTCAGATTTATCAAATGCACTGTACCAACCACTGTAGCAAACATAACCATAAAACATCTTCTGTTTTGAGAATTGTTACTTCCACAATCCATTCACAAAATAAATGTTTCATTTTACAGCTCAAGTACTGCAAGGAATTTATTTCAGAGGATTATCAGTGCAGCACATACACTTTCAAAGAATATGTACAAAATACTCAAGAAAGTAAAACTTAAATAATTCTTTGCAGTGAAGATTATAAATAACACACCTTTCCATGAGCAGAAGATTCTCTCTTTCTGTCTGCTCCTTCAGAGCTTCCATTTCCACTTTGTGAGTGTTGGCATTGCGCATTGTTTCTGTTATCATCATCAGTGCTGAGTTGGCTTTTGCTTGCTTCTCTGCCAACTTGTGTTCTTGCTCTGCTGCCTGTGACTTCAATGTGTCAACAACATGACGAGCCTCAGTAAGTTTGGATACACCTGCCTAAATTAACACACAATATAAGTACTGTTAAGAAGCAGGAAATTAAGAAGACACAAGGTAATTTTCATCAATTAAACTGTATGAAAACTATACAATATGCTGAATGAAGACAAAGAAGCAGAGGAAGATGACAGAGGAGAAAGAGGAAATTTAGCTTACAGTTTTATGGCTAAGACAACATTAACTTCGGGCAAACAGAGTGGTAGAAAAAGGAAAAGGCATCAGCTGAATAAGACTATTAATTTACCTTGGGTGCTGGCTTTGTTCTTGCCCATTCAAATTGCCAATTTAATGTAATGGGTTTAGCCAGATACAAAAAAAACATTCCATAAGTGGCCAAAGTTACAAATAAAAGCCAGTTTGAAGCATGCAAGAATGTCTGTTTGCACATACAGAGGACGAAGGCCTTGAGGAAAACACTGCAGCCTTTTATATAATATAGTGTGTTCAATTAATCTCAGCAACTCACAGGTGGCAATACACATCAAATGGTCTCAGTGCATCACTTCATAACATACACAGTTTTATGCCTGCAATAATTATAAAGGCATTTGAGTGATATTTACCAAAAGAGAAAGACAGAGAAAGAGAAATGATGACAGCTGAACAACGTATACAGTGAAGAAAGAAAGGGTGTGAGGGATGAAGACATGAAAGCAATTATTTTCACTCAAAGACCCAACTGTGCATGCATTAGAAAGTCACAACTGAAGAACACAATATACTGAGATTATTTCAAGGTTTATCTCTGCCTGCCTAAGAAAATCTTATTACAGTACCATTAAATTTATCATGGCTGCTAATAGCACATCTGTCCTACAACACCATACTAACATTACAGTTTATCATTTGATACTAAGTACATTTACAGTATATGCATTGTAACTAGCAATTTCAAATCCACAGAAGCCAGTTTATGTACACTTGCCTGGAACCATCACATATGCAGGCACAAACTGGTTACCACCATCCTACAAAGTATTATAGCAGCCTCACCTTTGTGTTTAATGTTGTACTCATTTGTCTCTGTTGTTTCTTATTTTGGTTAACTTTAGTAACAAAAATAGGGCAATAAAGTGAAACAAAAAAATTGTTAGTGAGGGTGACACCAAAATATGAAGAAGTGCACTCTTATAGAATGGAAAAATAATGGAACAAGATTAACAGCAAGTTAATGCGGGGAACAAACTGTACCTGTAGTCGCTGTTGCTTCTGTTGGATATCAGTTTTCTTTTGTGAGTAGATATGCATGTAAGTGTGGATGAATGAGATGTATCGCCGAGGTGTGGCGAGCTTATCAGACACATGCTCATGGATCCTTAAGAAACCCTCAACAAGTGTGTCACTCACAGATGACCTTCTCTGTCCACTCCTTTCATGACCTGCTACACTTTCTTTATCTTGAACAGTCCTAAGAAGCATCAATTTCTTATTTCTATATTACACATGGTATTAAAAATTGCTGAAACATATTGGTATTATATTCATTTTGTAAAGTGTACAGAGATAAGTGGAATTAAATATCCAAAGCAATATTTCACATATCAAAACAGTTAATGGAATACTTTAATTACTCTACTCTCCAGACAAAAGTAATAACATCACAGTCATCATCTTGGGTCCAAAGTTCTCATGATAAGAGTAAAGGCTCTTAATGACATGATGCATGAAATATTACAAGAATGCTCTTACTGCTGCAGCTGTTGTTACCTCTGTCAACACCAAAGTGGATCCTAATGCCACTGCTACTCTTGTGTTGCATACCATCAGCACTTAGTTTTATAATTACAAAGAAATTAACCATAAAAAGAATCGATGTATACACTTGAAGCTGAACGTTATAAAGAATAAAATACATAAGGAACAGGAAAATGTGTTAGTTCATTTTCCTAGATAAAATAACAAACATATTAGGTGATTTTAATGAAGGGCTAGGAAATACTGGAAATTTACAAACAAGACAGAAGACCAGAGAGTGTAACAGATCAATTAATCATTAATTTAGGTCTTTTCTTGGGTGTAGGCACCATGTAGATGTACATCATACTACCAATGATTCAGTGATCCTCACTGATTCTCCTTTCACTACAAGGTGACTCCTCACTGGCACCTACCAATATTGATAGTACATTTGATTATAACTGCCCTGATTGATGATGGCAATGTTCAGAGATCTCCAAAATAATAGCCACATGGCCTATATTTACATGAAACCATAAACCAAAAACAGGGGCCAGATTGTTAGCCTTCTAAATTTACATTCATCAAATGAACTTTAGAAACATGTCTGGTGAGAACCAACATTGCAGTAAATGAGAAATATCTGCTGAATTACAAATTCACATAAATAAATACTTAAATATTGAAATGTTCTTCTTGTGTTATTACAAGTTATTTGTACCTAACCCAACAATTTCATAACTGCTGAAAAATACCCACTAAGGAATACAAGTCACATATATAACATATATTCAACGCAGTTTCGATTTGTGTTTTCAATTTATGCAGTACTTTTCATGTATGCAACTGTGGTATAAATCACAGAGAAATTGCATAATGTAAAATGCTTTCAAATAACGAAGATAATGTAGTTTAACTTGCCCACCTGGTCAGCAGAAGCCATGGTACTTTCCCCATACTGGCTGTGCTCCATCCTGGCAACCACACAACACTGCACTCTTTGTACAAGGCGGGATTACTCTCACATGTCACTGTGAACTGAGCATTTGTGAAGTCCATTACTAGGATGACATGCAAGTTCTGCTGCACACCTACAATGTAAAAAAATGTGAAAAATAACTGAAACCTACAATTTTAAATGCCAGGTTTGGGTGTATCAGAGCGAAGACAGAAATAAGATATTACCTGCACAAAAACTCAAATTGGAAACCACATGAACATGTTTGAACATCCTGCTAAACGACATACACACGTAATGACCAACTAACAAGCATTCTGATACTACCATTACAACATATTGGGCAGAAATGAAAGAGCACATGACAGAGAAGCAGTCAATCAAATACGTGAGATATTTCAACTTGGACGCTGCAAATATCTGACCTGATGCTGGAAGTTGCACTCATAGCATTTTGACAATCCAAAAGACCAGCAGTGTTTCTTGTAATTACTTGAAAAAGTTACTGAAGCAACTGCAAAGAATGGCATACTAGATTATTCACAAATATGACTGACATACATATTTTGTGTTTAGGAAAAATCTAACACTCCCAAAACAAAATTACACAAACACTACAGAAACTAATATTTTGATTCAGTGGACTGGCAGCAAGAATTTTTTTTAGCATGTGTATATATTTCTGCAGAAAAAGACAAAAAAAAACTCAAGAGAAGAATTTCAGTGATACTCTCAGCACTTGTATGTCCAGTAATTTATAATTTTGGTATACTTCCACATGCAAATGACATTTGTTGGATGTGTGGGCAAAACAGTATGCCAATGCCTAATTATTGAAGTCTCACTTCCACTAGTTACTTAATGATCTTTGTTTTATTAATTTCTGGGACCACTTCACTCAACAGTCAACATAATTGAAGGTAAGGGTCTCCTTGTTACATGTCACGTAGGTGCAGAAGGAGCATGGGAGTATATTCACAATCTTGACACCAGATTGGGGTGGGTGGTCAACCCCATACCCTAGCTGCTTTACGCAAGGGAAGGAGCCGCGGTACCCCCTGTACAGGGGACCGGGTGTGCCCAAACCTACTTTAAAGGTTCACTTTTTTAAGGTTTCCTCACAGCCCAGGACATCAATTTACACTCTCACAAGATTGTGCCACAAATTAACAAAAAACACACACACACACACATTCAGAACCAGATTAACTCTACTGAATATATAAATCCATGGGTCTTTCCCTTATCTTTCTGTTTTTGTAAACCATACAGAAAATGTCCTGTTATTTTTATGTCTTTTTTATGTCTCTTTTATGTAAGCTGTATGTTATTTTTTCCTTTGGGGCTCCATCAGTATCTACAGGCAAAAAGGTTTCCATTGTTTAGCAACATTTGGGGAACAGTATCCAAGGAGTTCTACAAACTCTGTTAATCACCTTACATTTAAAAAAGTATGATGTTGGGCTCCCTACAAATCCTTCTTGTGCAGCAACGTCTTTCAATGGCGATATGATAGGCTCCAGTTCCTCTGTGTTATACAGTCCAGGTACCTTTGAAACAAAACAAATATTACATTCACATACACACTTATAGTTACAGAAGATATTTTAGACTGAGATAAATTCTGCTTTATGTTCATCTGCCATTACTCTCAGCAATGTTACATGTGCCTCATGTCACTTTATAACACTGCTTTGAATTTCTCAGATATTTGACAGTACCAGCATAATCTCTTGATATTCCCAAGCAAAAGCTTGTGGCACTTCATTGGAAGCAATGAAGCCAACTTCTACTTACTTCTCCAGATGACAGCAAGCTATTCACCATGTCCAAGAAAGCAATGTCAGTGATCTGATGATCCTCCAAAAGCAAATAAACCTGCTGGCCCTCTACACCTGCTAACTGCATCACCTGCAACATAAAAAAATCTAATTATATGTGTTTCAAAATGTATTGTCTTTCAAGGAAAATACTATTCAATTTACTTTTAATGCAGGAAATTAACGACACATGTTAGGAAATAACTTATGACATGAAATCTTCTTTCCTTTAAATACTTCCACCTGCACAGTCTAGTAAAATCAAAGTGAAAGTAAGGTGTTTTTGAAGGAGTAAGTCCCAAGATCAGGACCCCACACCTGATCCCCAATAGTAGCATATTATATTTCAACACATACCATAAAAAAAGTCCAAAACCTCTATAAGCTGAAGAGCAAAGCTTTCCTTATAATTAGTTCAGTACCCTACATTCTGAATCTCAGCATTAGATGAACAAGACAGTTCACTAATTTACCCCCAGCACATATAATGTAAGAGAGTGCATAAGCAACCCCACAGCCAACTTGGAGAAGAAGGCAAAGAGAAAAATACCTGCCCAAGCCAAGCATTGAACCCCAATCATTCAGCTCACAGGCAGTCACTAAACAGCCTGCACTATTCCAGCTGACAAAGACTGAAAACAGGGTCTAGTATAGGTTCTCCCTGTAATATGCCATGAAGGCACAGATGGGAAGTACAAGTATACCTCTGTTCTTTCTTAACCTCAGAACTAGACAGGGGTGGTTGGTCAATGCCGTGCCATGGGCAAGAGCCCCAGCACCCATTGTCTAGAGGGCTAGGTGGGCCTTGGGGCTGGTCTGGATAACAGCAGAGACTCGCGCCCATCTAGGGTTTCTACCACAAACCATCCAGCCCATGGTGAGTTGCCATACTGATTACCTGGCCCCCATATGGTCTATCGGAATTATAAATTAATATCATTATATAGTTCACTCATCTAGTTGTGTCAATCATTTCCTCAGCCAAAGAGCTCCATACTTGAACACTGCAAGCCGTACATACATAGCTTCATACCATTGCTGCATTTGTAAATTCTAACATATGAAGAAATGTTCATAAATATATTAATACTATAAGCAATCAGCATATCAAATTTCACACATATATCTACAATAAATCATTGGTATTATTGCTGAATAAAAACTGAATACAAAAGTCACATAGCAGCACAGTGTTGGTCTATAAATTACCATTACATGAGTTTCAAACTTTTTAGAGATTATCACTACACAATATCCCAGAACCTGGCAGCAAATAGTAATAATTCCACTGCCATCAGACATACTACATATATATATATGTGTGTGGCTATGGCATTGGTATAATGAATAACAGAAAATTACAGATTATGAAGGAGAAGTGTCCTTCAATGGAAAAGCACTTCCTCAGTGGAGAAACCAAACACAGACATGATCATATTATAAGCCTATCTTACTGCATAAAGTAGGGGAAATTGGCTAGTATATATTACAAGGAAATTTAATGTTTCCCAAGATCACAACTGCTGTTGGTGTGGATGCTACTGTAACCCTGCCCCCAGAAAATGAGCATTTCTTGGTCCAGAAGCCACCAATTTTATTGTGCACACATTCATATAAGGCAGAAACATTGATGCATAAATGGCAGATGTCAAAAATTGATAAAAACAGAAAATCATTGAACCTCAAGCCAGCACTTGGTAAAATTATATTGTCATACACAAAGTTCTAATGACAGGGAATATCACAACTATGAGTTGTGGTGTCCTGCAGTTTTATAGATGGCAAACTGCTGCCTCCATCTTATACACCACTATGACACAGGAAACATGTTCTTCCATTACAATGGTACCAAACTACCAAATTATACAGTGTCACATCCCAGAAGACGGTAATCTTCAAATTATTGTTGGATTGAGATTCCTGGGTGTGTCTAACAACAAACTATAAACAGTCAATGTTCTAATTCTATAAACTACCAGTTCTATTTCAAAGTTCGGTGTGTTTTATCATTATTCCCTTTCACCAGTTACATTAGTGATTTACCAACAGTATAACAATTACAAAAATTGTCAATATTCTGAAGTGTTCAGTGATTATTTGTGTTACTGTAGGTAACATTGATATAAAAAATCCAAACACATGAATTTCAGCTTTGTTCACATTCCTCACAATTCATAAGTCTTTCAAGTTATCTATTAATATGTTGTATAAAATAATGTATAATTTTACAATTCATACAACTCACTACTTACAAATACTAAGGACTTACAGATTTCAAGTCATTTTTGAAATTCTTTAAGTTATATGCCTTCCCCATCTTGAAGGAAACCAATTTAGCTCCATGTAGAGCTGAAACAATTCTCACAGCTGATTTTCTCCCCACTCCAGCTCTTCCCACCAATAAGAGAGATCCATGAGGAGCAGACAGTACTCTGTCTACATATGCCACTACACCAAGCACTTCTTGAAAAACTATAAGGTCCAATGACTGCCCTTCTCGCCCTAAAATTTAAACAATATTAAGCATATGAAATTCACATAAAAAATAACAAATGAACAGCCTAACCAACATTTCAGCTATACTGTACTAACAAAACATCCTAAATAACTTAGTAATCCACACTTGGTGTTGAGCTTACACAACACATTCATAATCTACATGCAACAAATGAAGAAAACCTCACCAAACTGTACAATGCCTCTTTCTACCATGGTAGTCCAATCAGCAGCATTCATTTTGCCAAGTGGCTTGCCAAATGGTGGTATTGGAGCTCCAGCTGCTGTTCCTGCATCAGCACCCACTGTCACATAGTACATTCCTGCCAGCAATTAAAGCATGTTTCAGACACATGTTTGTTATTGACATTCAATCCTTAAAAAAAAAAAAAAACTATAAACTGCATATATTGGCAAAACTGCATACCCGAAAGCTTCTCCAGTATTGAATCTCTGTTCCACTCAGACTGCAGAACTCTGGTGATGATAGAATCAAATTGAGACCTATCTTCATCACAGACCAGCTTGTCACGAAACAGTCTCATGGCTTCATAAATGAATACCTGAAAAAATGACTTGCTACTGTGAATAGAATGGAGGATTTTTCTATGCAAGAATGCTCATCTGTTATTTTATTTCCAACTGCCAGAACTGCTGGCAAGTAGGAATATGTATGAAAGTACGGAACACAAGGTCTAAGAAAAGTTTATGTTACAGTATTTTAAATACCTTTCTGTCTGAAGAAGGCAGAAGTAGTGGAGCTTCATAATATTGATTTACATTAATATAACTAAAATATTTCTGCAGGTAGGCTTAAAAACATAAACTGTAGAAAAAAGAACACGTACTGAATGTGGTTTCTATAAACATGGATGCACTTGATGCCTACTGTCCTGGTTCCTGGTAGGAGTAGTCATATATTCTCTGAACAATAAGATATGAAGCTGACTTCACAAAGACTATGTGAGGTTAAGAATTTATAGTGTTTCATTCCCACGCTTCCTAGGCATGTTTACAGCACAGTACACATGTGCCTGTCACTTCACACCAGGAACAGTTTCAAAGACCTAGAAATATATTTGTAGACACTCATAAATCTGCAGCAGCACTAACAAAAATAATCTGTCTATCAGCCAGCAGTGTGTCACAAGATAAAGGCAGTATATTACCAGGCATATATTATTTCCCTTAAGAAATTGCAAAGCCATATATTTAAAGCTATTTCAGTCTTTTACGTTCATTCTTTTCTATCAGCTGAGAAACATCAGGGTAAAAAATTGTTCCTTTCGATCATGAATGTTTGAAAAAACATTCCAATTTACATTTTAAAAAAATTCAGTACATACATATAAAATTCATGCAGAAAAGTGAGTGAGAAAGACTACTTACTTCCAGTACCAAATTGACAGAATGTTCATCTTCCTTGAGGTTATAACGAAGAAATCCTAAACACCATCGAGTCAGATCACGAGGTGTGAAAAGATAATGATTCTGATGAACTGGTGAGAATGTGTTCTTAACCTGAAAAATAATGACCATTGCATTTATAGTAAACATACAGAAAGTGCAACTGAAGTGTATAAAAACAGGTCAAATAGAATCATTTGAATGTGTCCAGCATGACAAAACATTTTTAAGATGGAAATTCAACAAGGTAGGAAAAGTCCACAGTGCATAACATTTCTGGCATGTTTCCTCTGTTGGTGTCCCTATATTTTAAATTTTATTTGCCAGAAAAGCATCAACAGTGTGAGTATTTTAAATGTGATTTTCCACATTTTACAATACACACACTATAAATTTTCTCTGTATCTTAGAATCAGACTTAAAACTGACTATAATCAATACAACAGAAATCACACAGTTATCATAGTCCTTGTATTTATCTCATAAATAGCAAAATTCGCACCTGTTTGTACTAGATAATGAGGCACGTTTGCAAAATTGCGATAAGCGACTATTACCTTTGTCAAGTCTGTCCCCATGGAACAACTCAGCTTCCAGTGGATGGATATTCATGAAATTTTATATTTCAATATTTGTCAAAAAATCTGTCTTGAAAATGCAAGGTTTGTTAATATCTGAGAAGAATAACCATACTTTATACAAAGACCAATAAGCATTTTTGATCATAACTCACTCAATTCATCTTAGAGTAAGAAAATTTTCAGACAAAATTATCGAGAAAATCAGAACGCACTTTATTTTCAATAACTTTCTTTTTGAAAATTGTGCCATTTTTGAGAGAATGTGGAAAAATAATGTACAGCTGAGCAGGCCACAGATGACAATATGGTATGTGTGCACTGCATGCTGGATACCTAAGGCTAAAAAGACACACAGAATATGTATTACTTATTGCTTTTTCACTGCAACAATGGTTGCACAAATACACCTCAATGTTACATCATTCATACAATGCCAGCCTTGTTATGTTTAGTCAACTTTTTCCTTGGCCTCAGCTAGTATCTCACATAGCAAACTGTCTTCCTTATAAAGACCAGTCACACTGAGATAATGTAAATGTAGTTAGGTTTCTGTGTTAAAGATCTACAATTTTTGTCCAATCTTAACCTACATTGAATTGTTGACAAATTTTTGTAAAAATCCCAAATATTAAATTTCATAAAAATTTCTTAAGTGGGAGTCATGCTGTTCCATGTGGCCAGGCATGCAAAGATGGAAAGATATGAACAGGCTAACAGTCACAATTTGTAACTGTTTTTTGAATGTGCCAAAAAATGAGTAAATGTTGTTACCATGTTCCAAGACATACTATGCAGACACCAATGAAGCTTAAATGCACTTCAATTGCACTTTCCTTAAAATAATATTTCACTGTTATATCATCTGTCCTGTAGGCTGTGATAGCAAAGTTGGTATAGCAACTTGCTATGGGCAGGAAGGTCCAGGGATCGAAATCTGGAGGGGGGCAAAATTTTCTACAGACCAGTCCTGGGGCCCACCCAGCCTCCAGTCAAATGGGTACCAGGTGTCTTTCCTGGGGATAAAGCAGCCATGGCGTGGCATTGACCACCCACCCCCATCTCACGCTGAGGTTAGAGAAAGAATAGAGCTGTACCTCTACTCCCTCTCTGGGTCTTCATGGCCTATTCTAGGGTGAATTTTACCATCTATTTTTATCACCTGGGGACTGCGGTGGCACAGTGGTTAAGGTGCTGTGCTACAAATCAGAAGGTCGCTGGTTTGATACCAGCTGGTGTCATTGGAGTTTTTCATTGATATAAAATCCTTCCAATCGCACTATGGCCCTGGGGTTGACTCAGCCTCTAACAGAAATGAGTACCAGGAGAATTTTCTGGAGGTATAAAGGCGGCTGGTTCGTAAGGCTGACAACCTTACCACCATCTTGTGCCGTTGTCATGAAATCTGGAAACCTTAACTTCCTGGAACCCTCTGGGCCACTCCAGGCCTGTAACGGGACTGCTTTACCTTTATCTTTATCACCTATCCTACCTCAATAAAATAAGTTAAAACTCCAAGATGATGGGTAACCATTTATAAGTATCTGTATATAGCAGACATAGAAAAACAGCTAATGAAAATTACATCTACAGGGCTCATAAAAACACATTCATTCAGTATGCATGACACTCATCTTGTCATTACAAAATAAAAACAACCATTCACTTATACTCTTTGCCCTCATTCACAAATTACAAATTTTACAAGCTTTAAACATACTGTCCCAGACAAAAAGTTAACCCCATATATCAAATCATAAATGCAAAAGTTTGCTAATACCTCCTCATAAATTTTGATCATTGATCCTGTAAGGTTGGCAACTTTGGTTGAGGGCTTCCACGTCTCATGTTTAGGCAAACACAGACCCAAGATGCTGGACATATAAATACTGTAAATAGATTTTAGCTCATCTCGTTCTGGATAGCTGCAAAAGAAACACATGGTAACTAACCACATACTTTATCTTTAGTAAAACATGCATGTAACAACCATATTACTAGGACTATACCTTGTAGAAACTGGTAAGGTAACAACTATGCAAACAGAAAATAAATTTATATAATTATATATGTGTGCCTATGATAGTCCCACTGCTACCCAGCAGGAGCTCTCAGTTAAAATGATACTATATAATTCTGTCAGCAACATAATAATCCACTGTTCTGTGGTCTGAGGAGTGAAGCTAACCACTCTCCTCTATCTGGTGTCAAAGTTCAGAATGAGTGGTTCGCACAGAGACAAATTTATACTTTTGCTAGTCTGTGGTAGTTTCAGAAAGTTCTAGTATGCAAATGAATACACTGACATCGAGGCAGATAATCATCTAGAGCCTCCTTGTGCATGTCCCCTACAAAAACACAAATTGCTCACTTGCAAGGAACTAGTGGACATAATTAAACAACACAGGGCAGCACAGAATATAGCAGAATATGAAGTGCAAAAATGGAAACCTTGAGAAGTGACTTATCAATAAATTTTGCAAGTGACTAGAGAAGTATGGAATGGAATAGTAGTAGAGCTTCAGAAAATGTGTGGTGAACAGATGATAATGTGGTACCATGCACAGGGAATGCATCACAGGTTCAAGAATGGTTGAACATAAGAGGATAATACCCCCTGAAGTGCATGGTCTACAACATATCAGAACAGAGAAAATATGAGAAAGATGGCAGGAAGTGGTATGTTGTGTTCATAATCAGATGTTAGAAACTAGCCAAAAAGTTCGGATTTTGGTTGACAATTGCCACACTATTCTGACCCACAAACACATCAAATCTGCCCACTAAGATGCTGACACAATGTGATAACTGTACAAGGATCAGTGATGAGTTCAACAACGCAGCAAACAATGCTCTGTATGTTTAAAAAGAAAGCATCATAAAAGACAAAACGTAATACAGCCACGCATTGCTTAACGATGGGGATACATTCTGAGACATGCGTCATTAGGTGATTTTGTTGTTGTGTGAATGTCACAGATTGTACTTACACAAACCTAGATAGTATAGCCTACTACACACCTAGGCTATATGGTATAGCCTATTGCTCCTAGGCTACAAACCTGTACAGCATGTTACTGTACTGAATGCTGTAGGCAAATGTATTATTATATTATATTATATTATCCAGTGAGGAGTTGCTAGTCCTCTATCGGGTGCCTCCCCCGGTGGCGGTTAGGGGAATGCTCACCAGATATGGCAGGTACCGGGGAAATAAAATACCCCGGGGCAGACCAAAACTAGCACTGCTGCCTTGGAGTTTGATACTGGCGTATCAAGGGCTAAAGGAAGAAAACCTTGATAAAAAATCACCTGGTCCTCCAGGTTGGAGGTTGATGCAGCAGGCCAGCCCCCTGTTCATCGAAAAACAGGAAATTTCTAAAAAGCCCGTTAGAAACACACTGCATAGATGCAACTTATGACGACATAAGCTATGTAACAGGACTATATGATTAGGTACACTGAATGTATAAGGAATAAGAAACAAAACAGGAGAAATTATAAAGGGTTTGGAAGAATTGAAACAAGACATTATGATATTAATAGAAACAAAGAAAAAAGGAAATGGAGTAGAAATGCTAGGACCTTACTTACACTTTTATAGTGGAGTTCCAAAAGAGAAAAGAGCAAAGAGAGGAGTATCTATTTTAGTTAAAAAGAGATACAAGAGATATATTATGACTTGGGAGGCAGTAGATGAAAATATGATAAAGTTACATATGAATTTATTTGGGAAGAAATTATGCATTTTAGGAATTTATGCAATAAGTGATGACGAAAATGCTGTAGTAAAAGAAGATTTTTTTGGAAAATTAAATGAAGTAATAGTTGAAATAGGAAACTCCAAGGAAATTTTAATTGCAGGAGATTTTAATAGTAGAAGAGGGGAAAAAATTAATAATTTGGTAGTGGGTCCATTTGGAGAAGAAGTAATAAATGATAACGGTGACAAATTGATAGATATATGTGAATAAAATTCATTAAAAATTTTGAACGGATATTTTAAACACAAAAGGATACATCAGTACACATAGCACCTAGATACACAGGAGCTAAGATCTATAATAGATTACATTATTGCCAGACAAAATTCTGGGATTAAAATTTCAAGATGTAAGAGTATTTAGAGGAATGACTGTTGGAAGTGACCATTATTTAGTAAATGCAAAAATTTTGTTTTTATATGGGAAAAGCAATACAAATGAATCAAGGGAAAACACAACAGACTGTGCAGTAGAATTAACACAATCACCAGTATATAATATAGATAGCTTAAGGGATGAAAGCACCAGTTTTTTTATATAGGAAGAGACTGGATGAGAAACTTGGAGAGGGTAATTTTGAAAGTACAGAAGAATGTTACCGACATCTTGTTAAATGCATTCACCAAGCAGCGAAAGAAGCATTAGGAGAGAAAATGTTGAGAAGTAAAACCAAACCACTTTATTACTGGAATGAAGAAACTGGACAAATGGTAAAAGAAAAAAAAGAAAAATACCTGAAATGGATTAGTTCAAAAGACCCACAGACCAGGATAGAGCTTAGAAGGGTGCAACGAAAAATTAGAAAAATGATAACAGAAGAGTAAAACAAAAGCTGGGAAAAGACATGTTCTACAGTAGAAAGCTACTTGGGTGGTAAACAAAGCACAGAAGCATGGAGAATACTGAAAAATTTAAGGAAAAATGAAAATGGAGGACAACGTTTTAACCCCATACCTACTGATAAATGGGAAACATATTTTAAAGGACTTTTAACAGAAAATAGGGGACACTACCTGAGAAAACAAGACTTTGAATTCGGTTTGAATGAAATAGGAATGGATAAATTTAATTTAGATATAGAAATAGTCAAAATGACAATTAAGTCTTTAAAAAGTAATACATCATGTGGAGTTGGAGGAGTACCCGCAGAATTACTAAAATCAGGAATAAGAGGTTATATGAGTTATTAAGACAAACTTTTGAACGCTGCTAAAATGGTGATGAAATTCCCAATGATTGCAAAATAGGACATATTTCAGTTATTCATAAAAAAGGAAAGGTGGATGAATATGAAAACTACAGAGGAATTACAGTAATGAATATTTTAGTTGATTATATGGAAAAATTATAAAACATTTTTTGGAACAGGAATTTTCCCAGATAGAAAAAGAAGAACAAGCCGGATTTAGGGTTCGTTGATCTACAGTTGACCATATATTTTGTTTAAGGTAACTGATAGAGAAAAAGATGGCTGTTAAATACACTTATTATTTGTAGATTTAGAGAACGCATATGACAGTGTGCCCCTGAAAAACTTGTGGAAAGCATTAGAATGCTACAATATTAGTAACAGTATTATTAGGACAATAAAGAGATTTTATGAAAACTCTTTTTCCAAAATTGAAATTGGGAAACAACTTTCTTCAGTATTGCATATAACAAAAGGACTATGACAAGGATGCAGTTTATCACCCACTTTATTTAAAATATATATTGAAAATGCTTTGGAAAATTGGCAGAAGAAATGTGCAAAGATGGGATTGGAGATACAGGATACGACAATATATACAATGCTATTTGCAGATGATCAATTATTAATTGCAGAAGATTATGAGGATTTAGAATACATGACAAAGAAATTAATAGATGAGTATGAATTGTGGGGTTTAAAATTAAATTTTAAAAAAACTAAATATATGGCTGTTACGCTAAGGGCGAATTTTTACATTTGAATTTTCTCGCAAATAATATGCGTAACATTGGTGCAGTGATTGCACAACTCGTGACCGTGTGACATGACGCAATCATCACGAGTTATGTGACGTCAT
>Ga0131853_10002560_pt1 | contig 32447 bp, 25 predicted proteins | sample TergutLab28metaG_FD_92764 | JGI IMG/M metagenome (GOLD analysis project Ga0131853, IMG submission 92764) | Labiotermes labralis P1 segment gut microbial communities from Petit-Saut dam, French Guiana - Lab288 P1 (version 2) (version 2) | ecosystem: Host-associated > Arthropoda: Insects >... | reverse complement strand
TGCCCCTATAATTATTACAATCTGTTTTATCCCCCATCTTATGAATAGGTACTATGATCGACTCCTTCCACTCTTCAGGCAATTTCTCCTTCTTCCAAATAGAAGTGATAAGCTTATGAATCTAGTACAAGCATTTATGGCATATTGTGTCTGTCATTTTTCCTACTCCTATTTTCCTGTCACCTTCACCACTCTGTGAAGCAGCTTATTTATTTTCATCCCAGGCCCTGTTTCAATGCAGAAAACCAGCCACATGACCTCTATATTCACTTTGGCACTCCCATCCTTGGTTCTGCCATATATCACTTATCTTCTTCTTCCAAACTTAACATATTTCGCAGACAGTAAGATCCAGTGACTAATTAATGAACTCCATAGAGTAGCCCTTCTCTAGAACCTAATGCTTGCTCAGATAGCCACAAAATCTCTGCTGTGTATGAAACCTGAGGGTTCTTTACCACATTCACAGGAACCACCCAACTCTAAGGCACTGTCCGACCTTTTAGCCAGTTGGATTACCGTATGTCATAAGTGATCCCTTATTTAACCCATTAAAGTTCAGTGGTTGGTATGTGTACAACTAGATTTAACATCAAGAAAAATAGCACTTTGTGCTCGGAATGTGTGTGTGTGTGTGTGTATATATGTATATATGTGTGTGTTTTTGTATGATACCCAGAATAAACACTGATTATTTTGTGACACACTGAGGGACACATAGGGCCCATTTTAAGGTCTAGGTGCATTGGGACCATAAGGGCTCAAACCCAAATGCCAATCAATCAACCAGCACCATTAAATGACTGGTCTTTATACTGGATGCTTGAAATATGTCCTGTGAGTTGTGAACTTAATCGTTAGATATAGTGTTTATTAATTTTACTCTTCAGTCACTTACTGTATTCACAGCTACCCGCCATATAAAGATATGGGATAGCGTAGTCAGTATAGTGAGAGGATGCAAGTTGGACGATCCAGGTTGATACCCCAGCAGGGACAGGAGATATTTCTCTTCTCCAAAATGTCCAGACCAGCTGTGGGGCCACCTACTTACTGACTACAGGACTTCTTTCACTATTGTAAATCAGCTGCGGCATGACATCAACCACTCACCTCCAGCTAACCTCAAGGTTGAGAATGAGGGGAACTGTACCTCTGCTGCACCTTGAATGTGCTTTCTTGGCATACACAGAGACAGCTTTACCATTTTTACCTTTTCCTTGCCTGGATACATGGCCATATAAACCTGTGCCACTATCAGGCCTGTGGTGCATCTGCTAGAGAAGCCCCTTGGTTTGGACGTGTGTCAGTCTAAATTCTAGGTTGTGATTTTTGGGTTTCGCTTCTTCTCCGTGTTTTATGATTGTGGAGATTTGAGTAGACTCAGTCAGAGAGCAATGAATCATGATGGGCGAAACTGTCCATGAAAATGTGTCAGTGCTGCCGTATCTCCATCAGGGGGAGGAAGTTATGGTCACATACCTTGCGTAATATTCGGACATTTGTTACATGGTGATACAGCATTTGTCTATACAAACTGTGGTGCAGCTGTTAGTATTTCCCTTACTGATCAAATGCACATTTTTTAATGAGCAACACTACGTCCGAGGAGAATATATCCATAGTTATGTCCAGTGTTTTGACATTTGTTAACAGTACAGAGTTTATCAGTCTTTCAGACTGATAGTTTATGTCATGTAAGTTCTGAAATCTTCCACATTTCTTCTGCTGAGCTGCAGAAAAAATTGCTCATGTTACTGTATTTGTGCTGTATTTAGGACTGTGTGACACTAGCTCCTTATGAATCCAGGCTATTTTGATAACTTTTTAATGTAAAGGTGAATGTAAAGGTATTCACCCTTCAACCTGCCTTGAAGGCACAGAGGAGGCGTAGAAATGTAGCAGTACTCTTTACTATTTTCGATTTTAAGGTTATTTGATCTGTGCATTTTGAATCACTATTTCCATTTAAGTGTGGGACGAGTAGCTCAGTCGGTATAGCTACTGATTATGGACTGGACAGTTAGGGATCGAATCCCGGTGGGGACAAGATTTTCCCCCGACCAGACCAGCTCTGGGGCCCACCCAGCCTCCTGTAAAATGGGTACTCGGTCTTTCCCGGGGGTAAATGTGGCCAGGACATGCTGGTGACCACTCACCCTGTTCTAGTGCCGCGGTCATGGAAGAGTAGAGCTATACCTCTGCCCACCCTCTGGGCCACACCGGGCCTGTAACAGGATCGCTTTATGTTTAAGTTTTATTTCCATTTAAGTACCAGGTAAGTGCTCTGCGCTTTGTTTAACCTCAGCAGTAGATGGGTGTGGGTGGTTAGCACCACACGCTGGCCGCTTTACCCTCGAGAATGACCCAATAACCATTGTATAGGGGGCTGGGTGGAACCCAGGGCTGGTCTGGATGGGTGCAGAAAGTATTGCCCTTACGCAGATTTGATCCCTGGACCATCCAGCCCATAGTGTATCACCATACCAATTGTGTTGTCGTGGCCAACCACTGTTTCCTGTGCAAGGACATTATTTTATCTGACAAATCACATCAAACGTTACTCAGATTCTTAATGTTTTTCATCTTGTGTGCATTTTACTTCACTATTAAATTCCAGCAATTGGAATTTAATAAACATTTTACTCAGCTTGTTCCACCTGACAGCAGGTATCCCAACAATTGTCACTGTTCCAATTTTCCATGAGGTTGGTGTACTGTGCCTTTTATTTCAGTGTACTGCATTTAATAACAATTTGTTACTCATGTGGGCCAGCTTTCTTTGAAGAAGGCACTGGAAAGTTTTAATTCACTGTAGTGTAGTTAATATTAGGTTTTTACCTACCATATTTAAACAAGGTGGTTTAAAATGGGTTTCTATGGCCCGCAAACAATTACGATGTCTTACAAACATGCTGATTATTACACATCCAAGTTTTGCTGAAGAAACTGAAGACGCTACATTCTGGGTGTTTTTTTTTTAAATTGTTTTCAGTGCAAGGATTATTACTAGACACTTTTCTTTGAATATGCCCCACAAGTGAAAACCACATGGGTTCAGACCTGCAAACATGGAGGCCACAATTCCCTGCTTATTCTTTTAGCACCAAATGCACTCTGAAAACAAAGGATTGTTTGTGGTGTGAGCTGCAGTGGTATCTTGCCTGGGGGGGGGGGGAAGTATATGTTTTCCCATAATCAGACATTTGTTCAAAATTTGTTTCAGAATGTGTACATGTTGGTGCGAATTAATTATTTCAGAAAGAAATGACCCAGTGATCATAGTTGCACTCACAGGACGTGACACTGTAGATATAAACAATATATAGTCAAACACAACTCAATTAATGATTTTATTAAGGTGTATTTCTTACATTGTTTTGTCCAACAACATGTTTCGGCTCTAGTTATGAGCATTGCGAATTGTATATTTTACCTTACTAAGAAAAGTAATCAACCTGAAGATGGCTCATAACTAGAGCCCTAACATGTCATTGAACGAAACAGAGTAAGAAATACACCTTAATAAAATCATTAATTGCGTTGTGCATGGCTCTATAATTTTATACAACACAATGGGGATGTCTCACCTGAAAAGACATGACACACTGACAACTACACTGTGTATTGGTACTTTGTGGATTAACATTGGATTATATGCAGAACAGTAACTGTTACTCTGAGAATTCATGAATTCACAGAGATGACAGCAAGCATCATTGCTAAACAGAGTCCATGTCGATCTGTTTCTACAGCATACACCCTCGTGAAGCTACCAGTTCACAAAATTAACTTCTTGTAGGAATTTTATTTAGCATATGTATGATGCAGAAACTTGTGATGCTCTGGTGGAATCCTCATTGCAACTGATGACACATACAGACCTAACAGTCTCCCTCTGATAATGTGCATATGGGCTGGTTGGTGAGTGGTATAATTTGAATCAGATGACAGGCCCAACAGGAAGTAACTAGCAATGTTTGACATACAACGTTATGTTTCTATATGATGCATATGCAAATCTCTTTAGATATTTTACTACTTGTTTGACTGTCAGGCCTTTACAGTCCCATAGTTATATTTATAGCTGTACCCTGTCTTGAGTTACGGCTTTTGTATTTGGATTTTATGAAGTCACAAATCAAAGGCTTTCAATCCTCATGCAATTGTAGCCTTCCCCCAAACACACACACACACACACACACACACACACACACACACAATTCATATGCCACATGGACACACCATAGTGGATATTATCTCATTTCATTCATTCAGTTTGTACATTCATAGAATGTACATGTGTATGTTGTGGTGGTACTGGTGGGGATGATATGACTAGGAGATATTTATAATTTTGAAAGTTTTAAGGGGTGCCACTAGCACAGTCGTTTTTACACAATGAAAAACGGTCGTGGTGCGAGCACTACATGAGAAAGTTGTAATTGCTGAGTACTTGTGCACTAATGTAGGTATTCTCAGTGCTTCAGCCATCAGAGTATACTTTATGTACATTTAGTTTAATTATATTTACATCTGATATCTTTTATGTTTTGCTTAATTTTGATAAGTCACTGAAAATTATGCTAGTAAAACTTTGCACTTTTTCTTTCCAGATTTGCCGAGTGGATGCTGAATGCATTTCCTCTCTTCTTACATTCCAGCATCTTAGTCTGATGTGTCGTAATGCCAGGGTCCGATCTCCAATTGGAATTTCACCTCTGAATGGAGTAGCAAGGAGTTCTCCACTTGACCCAATTGGGTAATAAGAGCTATTTGATTTCTTCTATGATGGGTTAATGCTTTGTTCCTATGAAGGGTGGTGATTCCTAATTGTTATGTGTTACACTGTCTATGATATGTTTGTCACAGCATCCAGCTGCAGGTGGCAGACAGAACTAAATAAGGCACATGAGGAAGTAAACTCTGGTATTGCCTTCAGTGGTGTGCAGACTATCATGTATACAGCAAGAGTACCCCATTAAAAAACTTTGTAATGTGGAATTTGAAGCTGCTTCACCATCAACACAAAAGCCGCCTATTCTTAGCCATGTTGTATGGTTCACATCCATGCGACTGAGTTCTGGGATTTTAGTTTCATTCTTCAAAATGTTCCTGGCTTTGACATCACATGTTGTTAATTGATAAAAGATGCTGAAAGCACACAGAATTTTGGCCAATGTTTTCAGCATGATTTGCCAGTTTCTCCTAAAACATTGGATTCAAGTGAGGCTTGGAAGTATTTTGACTGGAAATACAGGGTGGGGCCAAATAAACTCCCTAAATTTTAAGGTGAATAGCAAAAAAACTATTCGAGATACAAAAATTTTATTTTTGAATTATGAAACTACAACATGGGAAGTTTTAAATCACATAGTCTTAAAAATAATATCTTGCAAGTGGTGGCCGTTGTTTGCGTGGTGTTTGCGTGCAGAGCGCCTGGGAGACTGTAAAACGGACCATCTGACAGCCTCGATGTTCTCTGGTGTTCGAGAGGTCCCTGGTCGTCCTCATCTGTTTTCAGACACACTTCCCGTGTCCCAGAAGTTCTCAACCCACAACAGAACGGATTTTCAGTCCGGTACTCGGTCCCGAGGGGGGATTTGGTGGCGAGCACGGAACGCACGCTGCACCGCTACGATAGAGTGACTTTGTGAAAAGTAGGTTTCGACGGCAAATGCGCGCTGCTTGTTGGACCACACCATCTTTACGACTGCGGAGTGTTGTAATGGGAACTTCCCAACTACCTGCACGTTTCAAGCCCAACCCCACCCTTCTACGGCCTCCCCTCCCTTCACAATGCCCTACTGAAAGCAGGGAGGTTATTTTGCCCCACCCTGTATTATATAAGAGTACTGATAAATTGAAAGAACTTAAGGCTTCAAGTTGACAGTAAATGGAGGCAATTTAGAAGTTGCTTGAAGATCTTCATTTAGGTTTATAATTCTACTGACTAAAGTCCATAACTTTGTGTCACATGATATCAGGGCACACTTTTTAAAGTTCCTGACATGTATTTACATAATTTTGCTTCTGCACATCAGTCAGCAGATGCAGGATGGATTCATCACAATGTGTTGTTTGTTTAGATGTTATGTGGAAGTTCATTTGCTTGATCCAAATGAGATTTTGTCATTTAGCAACTTGCTGTTAGTGACACTTCCATTTTTGTGACCAAATTCCTTATTTTCACCTGTGCTGCTTGTGGATGGACATCCTGAATGTACAGTGCTGTTAACTGAACACTGTAAATATATCAAGTGTCCAAATTCTGCTTTGTTGTGTCTCTGAAGTCAAGCTGTATTGTCTTACCGCTTTCTGTAGAAGTTGGCATCGTTTTAAGCACAACTTGAAGCGCTTACTCCTTGCATTGCAGCTGCCATTTTCTCATAAAACGTAGACCTCAGAGTTCACAACGTACATCCTCCTTTCACCATGTTAACTTCATATGGACACAACTGCCACTGTGAAATGAATGTCAAGTGACTCAGTAGATTCTACTCTGCATACCCCTGCCAGAAAAGTTTTGCCCTAACTACAGTAATATCATGTTTGCATCTGTTCAGAAATAAATTGATCACACCATGTATTTCAGTTATTAATATTACAACATTTCACTTGTGTTTAACATAGTTCCACCTTTTCCTTTCTGATAGGTATAGCCCAAATGTTGTCACCTTAGCAGAACAAAGGATCCATTATATACCATTTGCCTTCAACGTTATGAATATTCTTCCTAAATGCCAGCAAGCTGAACTGCTTTTCTCCATGTTTATACAAGGTACGTTTATTCATTAGTACTTGTACACTAAAGATCTGAATTGGTCAAGGTGTGAGGGTCATTGCAGTGCCCTTCTGCTGTACTCTGCATTATTATTGAGACAAAGATTAGAAAAAACAAGTAAACAATTGACGTAGTTTTGTGATACAGCTCATGCTGAAGTTATACATTTTGTAAGTATGAGGGATCATAACAGGGGAGTTATTAAGGTAAGAATTTATTCCAAATGAAAGTTATGTACATTTGAAGCAGAAACTTGTGAGTGGTAATGCTTTATGTGAGAATGGGAGGTTCTCTTGTTGGTAAGTATGAAGTTAATGGTCTGTCATTTGTGATGTAGACACAAGGCAACCTGGGAACCTACTGCCCCTATATTTATTGTATGGAGACAGCACATTCCTCTCAGTGGCTGGTACCTATCTGCCACATTGCACATTACATAATCTTAGTAATGCAAACTGTTCCTAATAATTCGTGTTCCTAGTTTTAGGCGTTTTGTTATGGGAACTCAGTCTTACTCACTTTTTGTTTTTGAGTCAAGGCACACTGTTTTAACCTTGTTCTTGTTGTCATTGTCAGTAGCAGAAACAACGGTGACAACAATTTTGGTAACATTCTTTGAGGACCAAGTGTGAGAAAATTTTTCATCCTTTTTGTGCTAACATATCTTCAAATTCATCTGTTCTATCCCTGTCATGGTCCTCTTCTTTATGTACATCCTCACTTGCATGTTGTGAGCATTCACACAAGTTTTTTACTGCCATTTCTGTTTCAGCCTCTATATGGGCAAGTCATTGTGTGTATTTGTTTCTAAATCCTCTTGTAATTCATGTACTTTACTGTGTTGATTGATTCATTCCTTTTCTGGTTTTCTCAGTTATGCTTCTTCAGAAATGCATTTACTTTCTTAGATTCTGCTTGTGTGTCAGTTTTTGTAGGAATTAGTATGTGCTGTAGGTAACAATGTTGGCTGAAAAGTGTGTCACAATTTGCACTTGTATGTTGACTGGTATTTCGTAACTCTAGATGAAATTTTTACTGATATAATATGGTTTTGAGCTCCTCCAAATTCCCATCTTCTTTTCACATTTAATGTTCCTGTCTGTAGTAATTTCACTTCCAGAGAAACAAATTTCTTCTGGTCCCCCCCTCCCCCCTTCTTCTTCTTCTGATATTTCAGTATAATCGTGTAGGTTCCTTGGTATCCTCATTGCTGTGGTTTTCTTAATGTTTGTCTTTATGTCACAGATATTAAGTACATCACCTCAAGTTGTTCTGTGCCTTCCAGTTCTTTCTTGTTCCTTTTCAAAACTGTAGTATCATATATATATATATATATATATATATATATATCACTATTTCGAACCTTTGTCATGTGTGGATAGGGAGTTGTGCTATGGAGTGGACAGCTACCTTCCAACTCACTGATGTGTACCAGACATTGCAGTTCTCTGACATGTACATATGCCATTGTGATAATGTTGTGCATGGCCAGTGAATATTAGATTTTGTTTGGTTTTTTGCATTTTTTTAAATTATGTGTCTCCTCCATACATCATTACAAAAGTGTGACACTACATTAAATGTTCTTTTACAACTGTGACAACTTCAGTATAATTTCTTTATCATGTGCATCAGTATTCTCAAATTTACATTTCTTGGTGTCAGAACTCTGCAGGCGGTTATTATCAGCAGTTAATTCCATTAATATAGCAGTACAGAATGTTATTCTTAAACTTGAGTAATCAGCAAAATACTGCATTAGTGCAGATATAACATATACCCAGAAATAGTGTATTGCAGTATAGTAGCTCTTGCTATGGTAGATAGTTCATGGTTTATTTTATGGAAGTAGAGTGGCTGCTGAGGTCATTTAGCGTCAGATGAGATAAAAGTGTATAATGTAATGTGCAGTGGATCTTGTTTTTTACCGGTATTTACACAGGGGCTAGCAAAAGTTGTAAAAGACGGAGGTACAGTAGCTAATGCCATCGTTGATATGAGACTGAAAGCAGATACCTCCTAAATACAGGTCATGCACATTACTGCTGAAATATTGTTCCCGAGACATAGTAGTTATGTCTTATGGGCAGATGTGTCAGTGTGAACCAGAATGTTACAAAGTATTGTTTTTATTTGTTGACAGATTTGAGTTGTATTGGCAGCTCAGATTCATTGTCGATAACAGCAGATGCTCCCAACAAGCTGCTATGTGAGCTGCTATTTGAAAAACTGAAGCAGATTCATGACAAGGAGCTACAGCTGACATCGGATGACTGTATGTGGTTTCTACAGCTGTTACATGCAAGAGAGCGTGATGGTGCTACATACCCACTTCCTCTCCCACTACCCCAGTTGCACCATCCAGGAAGAAAGACTGAAGGTTGGTACTGTCTGTACCTTGTGAAATTTGAGATTCTCACTGAGGTGTTGGTGAAGATTCAAGTCCTCTGGATCTTAACACCTTGTCAACCAGTCAATTGTTACTGCTGTTTTGGAGTGCATAACAACTTTTGTACAAGCAGGCCAAGAAGAGTGCATATCACAGACTGTTTGACCCTGAAAATGGATGCACTAAACTCTTCTCAAATGCCAGTGATTGTTTGCCAGTTCACACAGTGTAACATGTCAGAAAACAGATACCTTTATTTTACAGGTTTCATAATGACCTAAACATGCCTGGTAGCCAGGTTATCACTTCCTCCCCCCCCCCCCTCCATGCACACACACATACAGTGCCTTCCAACTTATTGTACTTGGGCTTGTGTTTCACATCTACTGCTGAAAAGTCTTTATATTTGAAATTTTAGTGAGATTTGTCAAGTGCTGCACAAACTGTTCAATCTATTAAGTTGACAAGCAGGACATTGCTTTTACTGCCAGTGGAACTGACAACTTACAGCGTGCGCAATTATGTGTAAAACTTACCACATTGTAGGATAGGCTGTAAATGTTGTCATGTTCCATGTTCAATCCTCGAAGCTGTGTCCTTAAAGTTTATAATCACACTGAACCTATTCCTGTAAAAATAAAAGTGAATTTCCCTTTACTTATTGGCCTTCAAATTTTCAATTGTGGACAGATTACAGATCAAGAATGAGGCTGGGGGAATATGTTGGCTTCAAACAACTGTTGGTAATTCTGTCCCCAGATATTTTGCTTTTTGTCCATAGATGCCAATGATGTGTGAGCCATAGCAGAATGTGTATAGAAGAATCGTACCAATACATATTTTATGGTTTTATAACTGAACAATTTTCAGTTTGGCTATTTACAAAGAAACTAACAAACTTTAATAATGATTTTGGTGGCATTTAATTTATATTTTTTTATCATTACCTTGTTTATCTTTTGTATATAACTTATTTTCTGGTTTACTGCAGAGACTGAACAACGCCAGACTCGCTTCTATGGAAACAGTGTGGCTTCTGAAACCACCATGTGTGAACAATTAGATAAAGGGCCAATACCCATGTGGCGATGTTTCCTGAAGGGTATTTGCTCAACTCACATTGTTCTGACATTTGTACCTGCCAGCTACAGTGACCTGAAACTTCTTATGCTGCCTGGACAGTCACTAGATGAGGCACATCCAAATGCTGTGAAGTTGTTGACATTTCCTCCAGCACAGAGTGCAATGGAAGTAATGAGTGCTGGGAAGACCAGTGAGAAGGCTGTTTCGACTGACACCAGTGGTGTTTTGCCGGTGAAGAATACGCAAATCACTCCTTCAGTTAATCACAGTACTTCACTTCTGTCTCGAAGCTCTTCTTATGACACTTCATGCATTTTCAACAAACTTCCATTTGCTAGTCATTTTAGGTCTGATTCATGCTCCCCTCTGTCATGTGATCAACACGAAGTTTCAAATGATCCCCCATTCCGAATGAGGGCCAGTTCCTGGGACACAGTCACAAAACGTGCTAACGAAAGCTTGGATCGTATTCGTACAGGATCTATGGACTCAAAAGTTAAAATAAGACATCCCTTTATTGGACCATCTTTAAGGTTACGTGACGCGTCAACAGATGTGGAAGAAAGCAAAGGGCATCCTGTAAAATGTCCTTCTACTGTGCCACAGAGAAGTACCACCAAACCTCCTAATCCATCACCAGACTTAAACTCAGACCATGTACATTTACGTGTTCCAAAGTTTGGTGCCATTACGCTGCCAGTGTATGTGTATGACTGCCCTCTGCCTGTATTGATGGATGTTCTAGTTTACAGGGACACGGATAATGAGAGTGGAAATAAAATGTGCAAGGATATCTATCAAGACAGAACTTTCAAATTGCCTAATGTTTTGAATCATATACAAAACCAAAAACACTTTCCAATAAAGGAGGGAATATTTGGTGTTAAATTGGGTCCAGGTGAAGAGGCAGTTGGTGGAGGTAAAGGAGAACCAGTTAGCATGGTGGTAGATAAAGTGGTGACTCATATGGTCGCAAAACATGTCAGTCCGGAACCAAAGTCTGAAGATTCTGATGCGGTGCCAGGTGAGTAACATTTTTGTGCAACTTCATTTGGTCATTTTCATTGCCATGATCTTTGTTGTCATTCTCATCATCACATTATTTGTGATCATTTATACTGTTCCTGGTTGTCATCACACAGAGCCATTTCCACCCTGTTTCGTCATCTCACAAAATTTCCTTTGATTTTCGTCTTCATGTTCATTTTTCTCTTTTCATTTCCATTTACCTGTTTATGCCATCCAGTTAGGATGTTGACTTTATTTCTGTGTGTAATGACATGATTCTTGAGGTTGCATATGAACTAGATTAAGAAGAACTATTTTATGTTTACTTTCTGTTCTTTCTGAAAGTTTTAAATCTCCATTTATTTTAGATATTCCAAGTCTAAGTCAGCACTGCAGAGTGTTAAGCCTCGCATATTACAAAGTTTTCGTCTTTTCTCTCTTCAAGTCACTTCATTTGAATAACAAAATCCATGCCCTTGATGTCCAGGCAGCTGTAGATGAGTGTAAAGAAGCCCTGATAGAGATTGATATCACCAACTTCATACAGGTGATCATTGTGATTTATTTTATTATTATATCCAGATGATAGTGTGGCTTTCCTGTGTATTTTTGTTGAACAGTTTATTGGTTATTAATGCTCTGAATTATATGGATTCTAATGTTTTACTAATGAAAATTGTAGGTTGTTATTATAGTTACCGTAGTGTATCATACAGCTATATATTTCCCAGTATTCACTGAGTTGTCAACACTGTATTGTCTGTCCCATGTTTTGTCCTTGTCGGTATGGGTATCATTTTTTTCTCTGAAGTTTAGAATTTATATCTAACACCTATATTATTACTTAATATGTTAACTTTATCTGCAGATTGTCAGTAAACAAACAGGATTGCATTCCCATGCTCTGTGTGCAGAGCTTTGGATTATAATGCCTCTCACATAAATATGCAGGGCACTTTCATTATACTGTGAATCCTGGGGAGTTTGTTTCTCGTTTTTTAAAAGGCAAACATTTATTGAACAGTAAATCATAAAAGACATTTGTATTCACAAGTGGAACTAACTTGTTACTATTCATGCATAATGAATAACATTGCAATCCAAGCTTTAAAAATAGATGATTGTATCATGCAATTAAATGAAAATGCAAACTCACATTATATTTACAGTAGGGTATGCCTGGACATATCTGGCACACCCTCTATGCTTGCCTAGATTTCACACATGTTTCTTGGATATTCTTAACATGAGTTCCAAAGTTTTTAGATCTTTAGCACACATTGAAATGATTTTGCTTCTGTTTGGTAAAGACTGTATGTGGACACCTGAAGGACTTTTCTATGAAAGTGAGAGTGGATGAAATGAAGCAGAGGAGTAATGGAAACAGCCCACAGCCAGTAGATGTAAGTGGGGAGTCAACCACAGACTTGGAGCCCAAGTTTCCTCTGCTTTTGCTGCAGACACATGCTCCTTGTCAACAGCTTCAAATGCTGCACAAACAGATCAAAACAAAATTCATGCAGATACTCACTATTATGTTTAGGCCAGTTCCTTCTCACCCAGAATTTTACTTCTGCACTCCAAACTGGGAAAAGAATCAGTTGGTAAGTTCCATCTTAGTTTTAACTGCTAATCTCTCCTTGATTACAGCTCATTTCAAATTTATTCAGGTGGTTGTTGCCATCGCTTTTGAAAGCCATTGAAAATAATATGTCTTGTCAGTTACAAACATTTTAAAACTGAAATATAAGCCCAAAAACAACTTTAGATTATTGTCTTCAGTATATGATCCATGGACCACTATTTGGATGGGTCGCAGTAAATTTTAACACTTGCTGAAAATCTTGTTTGGTGAATGTATAGCTTGAATTCCAGCAAACTACATAATATACACTGCTGATGTTACTGCTCCTCCTCCTCCTCCTACTACTACTGCTACCACCACCACCACTACTAAACCTACAATTCGTATTGTTTATGTATTAAGTTGGACAGATTTTTTGTTTCCATGTTTTTTCAGTAGCAGCTGTTTTTATTGTGTTAAAATATGTGTTTCAGGGAGTTAATGTTGAACTGAATGAGTGTGATAGCCACTTGCAGAAACCAACAGAGCTGGGTGATGAAATGGACAGTGTGACTTACCATTCTGAAATTGCTGATTGCAGATCAGAACAAGGTAGTGCTGTAGTTAACTAACAAACATATTAACTCTGGTGTTTGACCTGGAAGTTTCTAAATTTTAAACACAAATGTATGCATGCTGCTTGAACCTGTTCTGAGCCATGTAAAAGCTTGAACCTGTTCTCAGCCCCACTGCAATGGAAATAAAATTCTGTGTTTTTGTTGTTTGTATGCTAAATGTGCAGCCAGCAAAACCTCCTTGACTTAACTACACTAACAGTGTGTTGTGCAAATTACATGTGACATTTGGAAATGTCATGATTTTGTGACAGTCAGAGGTAATTGAATGCAACAAATTATAATATGACATATACGTACAGTTTATGTAAATGAAATTATATGTGTGTACTTCTTATAATGTGGCAGGTATTGAGACAATACAAGCAGGTCTTGTTTTACGCCATTTCTTTTTGTACATTTTAGCTGTGATGCGACTTGAAAATTTGTGCCACTTGTTGCATATACGTGATAATTTTCAGTTTAACACGACTTTGCGTACATGATTTTTGACCACACTTATCTTCTTTAGAAGGCTATTAGAAAGTGATGTCACTGTCACCTCATCATTCATGCGTATGGATTGATGACATGGGTGATATAATCTAATGGCTCATATATTTTCCTCGTCTGCAGCATAGGCCTTTCTTACCAACATGGATGAGAAACGTAAATCTACATCACCCAATGCAATCCAAGTGAAAAATCAGTGAAAGACTATCAGTATTGAAGAGAAATTAGACATAATAAGTTGACTTGCAAAAGGTGAACTAATTGCGGATATATGCCGTTATGTTAAACTCACTCATAGTAGCATACATAAAATTTGTGATAATGCTGATAGAATTGAAGGAAATGCTTGGTCAGAAATTAAAGTATTTGTGTACCAAGACTATCACAGTCCTATCAGAATAAATCATACCCAAAACTGTGGATGTGAGGGATGTGAGTCTCAAACATTCTTATTGCATTAGAAATAAAGAAAGATATTGTATAGAAATATATATATATATATGTGTGTGTGTGTGTGTGTGTGTGTGTGTGTGTATATATATATATATATATATAGATACAGGTCCATATGTCGGCTAGTGGTATTGTCATACATCATATAGGATGAGGTTGTCGATCCCCTAACCCCCAGGAAATACACTGATTTAAATGGGAATTTTGTGTTCAATTTGTGTGACTATTTGAAGGCATGTGACCCTGGCCTAAAACGAGACCTACCTGTACTCTGTCTTGGTCTTAACATGTGTGAGCATGATTTCAGTGGCTGCTTTAATCCTCTTTTTTAATGTCCAGCAGGTCTGGAAACTGCAATTATGAATCCAAAAGATGAAATTCACTGATCATTAAATTTTGGGACTTAGTCGTACATCTTGCACCCAACCACATGGTTATCTGGTCATTTAGAGCACCCCAGACTCAGTTTCTAAAAATTGTACTATTGTAACACAAGACAAAAAATAATGTGGGAGAGATATAACTTTTTGTGTTGCTGTAATAATAGCTGCTACAGATTAAGAGTGTTTGGCTAAATTTTCTTCCTTCCAAGACCATATTGTTTGTAATTGGTGCACTTACTTAGTATTTTCATGGAGCGGAACTTCACCAGATTAAGTGAAATGCATTTTGCCATGAGATATATGTCATTCCTTGCTAACTTATGCTTTATTTATTTTCATACAGTTTTGCATGTGGGTTTAATTGTGTGGGGAAACTAATTTTCTATTCATGGTGGTATATTTGATAACATACAGCACTTCCAGTGGAACTCTGAGATATGTGAAGTCAGCATAAGAAACATGTATACCTAACTTTCAGAGATGATTTTTATGTTGTATATACAGTGCGTGAAACAAGAATTCAGTTTATCAGACCAACCTTGCGTGCACTGAAATGTGAACACAATAGATACACAGTCTCCTACATATTTTGGCACTTCTTGAGTGCCATGGTCAGGGGGTCCAACAGGCAAGATTGGAATATAGTTTTAAGAGATTGTGTAGCTATTGTGTTCACATTTCAGTTCATGTAAGTTTGGTTGGATATATTGAACTTCAGAGACAAGTTGCTGATCTTATAATCAGGCAGTCACTTGGTCTGTAGCAATGAAGTTGTACATGTGTCCACTGAGAATGAAATGCTAATCTACTAACAAAAGCCACTTTATGCTATAATTAAAAAATAATTTTGCCTCACATTTGCTCTAGAAAAATTTCTGAACTTCATGTAATAGCACTTTCTTACTGCGTGTGTGATGAGCTAAGTTCTTGTATTGTTATGTTTGTCATATAAAATGGAATATATGTGTGCAGAATTTTTTTCATTGTTCTTTCATCTGAGTTTTATTTTTTAAGTTTATTATGTACAGTTAATTGTTTGGAAGTTTTATTCTTGAGTGTATTTTATTTATTGTGTCTTTACAGCACTTTTTCATATGCTAGTGATTGGGGTCCATTCAGTACCTACAACTGGCTGCCCAGCTATCCATCCACCTTGTATAATTTCTATGTAATGTTTATTTAAAACTGATGTACTGGTGTAAGAAACATTCTTTGTATGTGTGTGTTTTGTTTTACTAGAATATTTTCTTTTAATTGTTTGGTCATTAAGTAATCAGGTTCACAGTTAGTCCTCTGTCACACCTGTAAATGCCATACATTATAAGCTGACTGCATACTCCATGTTGCAACAGAGAAATTGCTTTGAGTTTGTCATTCTTGTATTCAGGAATTGGAGGCATGGCAGCCGGAGCCATGTGGGAAGGCCAGGGTGGCTTGGTGACCCCAGATGATGCTCGCACTTCGTTACTATCTAACATGGATTCAGACAGTGTGAGTGACTTGCGAGAAGAAGAAGCCTGTCAGGAAGTGTCACCTCTTTTCCTACATTTGGCATGTTCAGTTCGTTCAAGAGAGAAAATCAGTAGTTGTTCAGTCCATGTGTTACCAACCTGCCTAGGTTAGTATAAATCTGTAATTCTTTTTCTGATCAGGATTAAAGAAAAATAACCAACATTTCATTTCTGTATTGTAGTGTTTGCACATTAAGTGCTATAATAGTAATTTCTGCTCTTAGGCAGTTGTAGAGTTCATGTGCATTAGACAGGTTGTAATGCAGATATTTCTGTTGCTATTATGTATAAAAATTATTGGGGAAATACTTTATATACCATATGCATTATGGTTATTGTTTATAAAAAGCACTGTGTCTGAAACTGCACTCATGTTGAGACTGGGGAACAATGGGAAGAAGAAGATGAGGGATTTTGTTATTATTAGTTGTAAAGTATTTACAGTAACTGAAAAATATGACATAGCCTACATTCTTGTTAATTACCAGTACATCTTGGAGAGTTAGTTAATGTCTTTCACTCTGCCAAAATTTAATTTGCAGTAATAGTATGACACTGCTTATCTGAATGCATTTACTTTCTTTGTACTGAAAGCTAATATAACATGGCTTTTTATGTAACTACTCAGTAGATTGCTACTATATTGTTACCAGGTGAACTGGTTCAGTCCTGGGATTCAGATGAGACTGAGCTAGACCTCAAAGAACTACAGGTTACCCTGGACATCCTGTGCCTCACACTACCAGATGAATTAGAAGCAGATGTTGTAGCTGAAGATAAACTGAAAGATCTCAGCAAAGTTCCTCCTCCCATGTCCCAGTCTGTGCCTTATGGGGAGGAGTGTGATGGGCTGCAAATGGATGAATGTGAATTAAATCGTCGTGGTGGCAGCATTGGTTCAGCAGAATGTCCAGCTTCTCCAGACCCACAGTAAGTGCTGAGTCATTTGTAGTAAAAGTGAATAATCCTTCATAATTGTGTTAAGAAATACATGACCTATGGTGAATTCCATTGTCAGATTGACATTTATAGTTTTGTAATTTGATTCAAACCTGTATTGGATAGATCAAGTTCATAAATCAGAAGTGAATAAGACAATGCATAATCATGTTCAGAATGTGTATGTTAGGTTTGTATACCACTGCAAAAGAGAGTTATGCAGAAATAGATTAACAAAAGGCGTAAATAATTTGGCCAGATGGATCTCACTCCCGCTTTAATTCACGATAACCAAAACTCTCTTTACCGGGAATTCTAATATTCTCTCTTGATACTTTTCCAAGCCCAGTTAATGTCCACATTATCTAGCAGATTTTCCAAAGCTGTGAAACAGTTTGAAGATTGAAACTTGTAGATTTTTTTACCTCCCACATTGTTTAGCTTTTTAAGATGGAATCTCACCATGTCAAACTCTTATGTGGCTTATTTAGTTACTGAGAGTCTGACCCTAACTTTCTGCCATCCCTAGTCAATAGTCAAACTTACTGTCAGCTCTTCTAACAGACTATATCAAATACACTTGAATGCCATCTTTTGATGTCACAGTATAATCAGCCTGATGATATCTTCCTATCAGGAGAACCCATCAAAAGAAGTCTAAACACTTGGCTCTTATGAATAGTGAATGTGAACTGTCACTATGAATTGTCAATTTGACTCTGTCTTCCTTCATTACTGTTTTGCATCAGAATGTACTAACAGCCTTTTTGTGTGGCACTTTAAGACCGTGATTGAGTGCACACTCCAAGTTTCCCATGAAAGTTGTCCTAGGTAATCTCTTTTATCCTTAGTTGTGTTTCACAGCAAAAGCCTCTTAATATTATTAGGTGAGTTTCAAGTACATTTCTTTGGATGTAGCTGTTAACACCAGGTTTTAGCCAGTGTACATCCACTGTGTTGCTAATGACAGGATTTGAATGGTTCTTATCTCTTCCAAGGTATTATTGCCTATTGATACTACTTACATTATAGTTTTCCCTCTTCCCCAACCTCAGTTCACTTTCTTCACCTGGTTTTTCCATTTACATTTTATCTTGTATGAGACTGTACCTAAATGTTTTTGTTCATTGACAGTTTTGACAGTGAGTGTCTTCCTGAGTGCTGTTTCCTTGTTGATATGTGACCATTTGTTGTTCAGGAGCTACCTTCTCCATATCTGTATTTCTGGGCATTTCAACAATAGATGGGATATACTCTCTTCTGTGCATAGGAGGTATCTGCCCCTAACCATACCTCCTCTCTCTCCTCGTAGTTTCCAGATTCCCACCTGAACCATGCTGTGTTACTTCTTTCTTTCATAATGCAACAGGATATGTTCACCTTTCTTCCCCAACAGTGTTTCAATTCCCTGTGCGATAATAATTATCTCATCTGCCTCATTTTGGTTAGTTTCCTCTGTCTTTGGATATCAGTGCATCTGATTTTGATAATCATTATATATGTCATTCAATTATTAACATGCTCCATAGTGTTGATATGATTTTGTTGCATATGATGAAGCCTGTTCATAATGACTTCTTACATTCTAGTTCCAAATGTTGCATATGTTTTCTATTTCATAACATACTGTAATATGAGTGATCTGTACTGGTCATCTGTAAAAGGCTGAACAGCCATTCTTTGTTGCCTGTTCCTGACTGCAAATTCAAAATATTTGTGGCTACCTTCCTTGTTGGAAGCTATCTCTTCCATTTGCAGCTTGCATGTAACTTAAGCTGAACCTTCAGTTGCTCTTAATGTAAATTGTTAAAACATGGAAGAAAAATATAACAATTTTAAGAAAGAATGTAGTCATCTTTGTCACAGAAATTGGTGAAGAAGTTCAACAAAACCAAAGGCACCTCTCCTAACTTTGGAGAAATATGTAACAGTTGTAAGTAATAACACAGATTTGTGCGTCAGTTGTAATTGATAAAGAACTGCCTAAGAAAATAGTATGTTAACAAACAGATGTAATTCCAGTTGAATGCAGCAGCAAATTCCAGTATATGCAGGCACCTTTTGTTATGATAATAATTACCAGAAGTCAGACATTTGTTGCAGTAACAAACACTAAGGTTTCCAATTATTCATGCAGTGTTAATTCGCCATTATTCTGGATAAAACAGACTTATAAGTGTAATTTTTAAAGACTTCCAGGTGACCGAGGATGCCCTTCTCACCTCTCTGTACTCCACCAGCTCAAACACCTGCCTGAATATCAATATAAAGCAGTTACAGCATCTGTAGAGAAAGTAAGACTTATTATTATCCTCTAATTTTGCGGTATATTTATTCTTTTTTATTATAGTTTGCATTAATTTATCTTTGGCAACACAGATCTTAATGTATGCCTTCTTGTTTTTCATGCAAAGGAAGCTGGTGAAAAATTTAATGTGTACCACAGAAGCATGCTGTGATGGTCATCTCATAAAAACAGTGTAACAAAATTTCACGTAGCTGACTGACTTCTCACGGACTCTGTTTATTGAAGTTAATTAGCTGGTTAGGAGAATTTCATAAGTGACTGTTCAGAAGTGTATAATGATTAATAAACTTACAGACTTTGTGTTTACATGTTAGAAAATGTGATTAAGGAACCAGATTTATTTTATAGATTGAGTGGCTGATGCGTGATGAGATTGCGGCCTTCCTGCTGGACACATTTCCATTGGACAAGAATACATTAGCCTTTGTTGCTAATCATGTTGCCAATTCACCTGGTCGACCAAGTTGCTTAATGGAACGTGTTCCATTGCAGTTTGTTTTTGGAGCAGACCGTAGTCTCAGGTACTTTTTGCAGGTAATACTCAACTATTTATGTTTTATAAAACTCTACTGTTTTTTTTTGTTACTGTATAAATGGAGGGTGTGCAGAAATTAGTGGATATTCTTTGAATGTTGAAATTTTAACACAAACTGTGTTTCATGTTGGTATCATTACAATCATCTGCAGCACATGTCATCTTATAATTTGATGATGAGAAATAAATCATCTAGATGTCAAGTTATGGCAGGTGATGGTTTATACCTTGGTAATCCAGCACTACTAAGGTATGCTTGCTCTCTTGCATAGTTAATTTAGGCAGTGTGCAGTGTGTTTGTTAAACTTGAATTCTGAACTAGTATAACCGTTGAATATCCATGTTATTTTCATAAAATTTTATGTTGCAATAGGATTTCCGGAACTTAAGCTTGAATGGATACCACTTGTGTGAACACGATCAGCTGTACTACCTTGTTCGTGACAAGCGTTCTGCCTCTGCCTCTGCATCAGCTTCAGCTTCAGACCCTGTCACAGGTGTGATAACCCACAAGAAAATTGGGTCTGTTTTGCTTCCGGCATCAGGTATTAAGCTACAGCTAGGGCAGGTGACAGACCACGCAGAATTGTGGACTCACATTGGCCGCCAACTAACAGCTGCTTCAAGTGAGTCTGTACAAAAATCCTAAAACTTTTATACCTGAAGTGCAAAATAAACATTAGCACATTTTATACTAAGGCCTATTTCATTTGTTCGTAACGTCCAGGTACATTTCTGTCTACCAAGGAAGCATGTATGATTCATTAATATTTCATTTACCAGGGCACTGAAATTCCAGTAACCCTTATTGGTTGCTTGTTGCAGTGTTTAGTCGATCCCTTTATGTGTGGGTGTGGGTACAAGCACATGCACGCACGCATATGTGTTGCACTTAAAACTGACCATCTTTCTTGATTTCACTGTGCAAGCAAGCCTGTTTTAAGCGGAACATCCTGTGGGCATTTGTATGCACACGTATGTATTGATGTGCTTGCATGTGTGTGCATGAGAAGTGCATTCTATCCCTTATGAGGGATTTTTGGATATTTTTAAAGCACTCTCTGGCAAAGGGTGCTTGATAATTCAAATTTGCAATTACTTTTTAGTAACACTGTACCTCATGTCATTGACCAGCAACATACTTTGGTTACACCAGATGGCAGCTATAAGGGATGATAATTTTTACTTGAAAAATAAAATTTACTCACAGCGGGTTAAATAATACTGTTATCCCCGATGTAATGTATAGCCACCAGTCCTGTCAAGCAAGTAGATTAGAATTATGTTTTTAGGATTATAAACTGCTACTCCAAAATTAAAACATTGCCTTAAACCCTTTAGTACTGGGAGGGTTAAAGTTTCCCATACAGTAAAGGCTGACTTGTCATTATATATACAGTATAAAATACATACATTGCTCTTGTAGGTGAGGACAATGTCCTCGTGAGTGACAACTTTGTTGAGACTGTAGAATCGAATGTCCCAGTATCCAGCAGTAACATAAAACTAGATGACAGCGACACAGAAGACGAATCCAGGCCACAAGGCCAACTGCGACCTCGGCCCAAGTGTAAACACTTGGGTGCTGCTGTTGTGAAATCACAAGTTACTGAAGATGATTGGCTTGCTCAGCGCACAGCTCTGCAGCTGAAGAATACTCTAAGGTAATTCAGTCTGAGTAAATCATTTCAGTCTGTATCTGTGTTTTGTTTGTACTTGTACCAACATACTGAATAACAAAGCAAAATTCTATTTTTATGTTTCATTTACAGTGTTTTTATATTGATTTCATTTAAAATATGTAATGTTATGATCATACTAATGAAAATTGCTTTGGTTAAAAGCATATTTAAGAGTAAATAAGGGAATTACCCCAAATAATGCTCTATGTAAATGGAGATGCCAAGTGAAACCAAAAGTATTGAAGTCAGCATCATGAAACAACATGTTGCAGCCTCAGAGGACCGTCCTCACAGCCATATGACTGTAGCGTTAATCTCTCTTGTACCCATAAATCTAAACTGTATATACTTGAAAACATTTTGTTGCAGTACAGTTTATACATTAATAGTACTGCTTTTTTGTTTCTTTAGGAGTTCCATTCAATAATTAAGTCAAAGTTGCGTACAGTTTTAATTTCTGGGAGCTCTGTACTGTAATATTTATGTTATTTATAGCTGTAGGGAATTATGAGTTTTGTTATTACTATATGATTCTACATAGGATTAAATTAATATTTTTTGTTTTTTCCCCATTCTTCTTCTTCAAGTGTTGAAGTAAGATTTTACTCAAACTGTAGACTGTGCAGTATTAGGCCTTCTTGTGTCAGACTGCATAAACACTATGGCTAGGTTGGATTGGACAAAGTATATTGAATTCAGTGTGCAGATTTAATTGTTTTTATGTGATTATGAGTTGTGAGCATTTCAATAGGATTGGTGTTGCATTCTCTGACTTTCTACCAGAAAATTTATCATTTATGTAGTTATTTTACTTCTTTCATACATCAGACGTGATAATGTTTACAGGGAATATTTATTAAATGGAGTTGACCAAAATTTTTAAGTATATAAAATGTTTTTAATTTACAGTTTCTTAATGAAATTTTTAATGAAATAACTCCATGAAGCAATATATTTTCTGGGAAGCCGATAATCACTTAGCTACTCAAAACAATAATCTTCTTGCTTCAGTGAATCCTGAAGGGTTGTTGCTGTGATCGTAAGAGCCTTTCTTTATGCCAGATGATTCCAGTTGACATATATTGACTGTATTTTTAAGATGCACTTTACTGTTAACCTTCCATCTCTGTTTTGATTTTCCAAGTGGTCTTTTCATGGGAAAAAGCTATGTTCATGTCTCATGCATGCTACATACCCTGCTTATTCCATCTTCCTTGCTTTTATCATGCTAATAATGAAGTTCCTCCAGTTTGTCCAGTCTCTGTCATATCCCTGTTTTTGAGCATATTGAATGTATGTCCTTTGATGCGAGACACCAAGTTGTGTACCCATACATTACACAGGTAACATTGTAATTGTGTGTAGTGAATCCCTATATATCTGGACAGCACACAGGATGCAAAAGATTCTGAACTGTATGGTAGCACACATTTTCCAAATTCAGGCTGCTCGTAGTTTCTTCATAAAAGCAATATTCAATTCTGCCATGCCTGTATTTATGAACTTTGGCACATTTTGTAATGGTTTGTTAGCTGTCTTTGATTTTGTTGTGCATTCTAGTGGTGAGGCACGAATATATTCAGTACTGGGTTTTCACTGTATTTACTACTAGACCACTCTCCTTTCTGTTGTGGGAGAACTGATATGTCCCACTCAACTGTAAGTCCTCATTTGTTGAACCTTCCGTATACATTTTGAGATAACAATTATCAGTTTGTTTTCATTTTCCAGGAATGCATCAGGCAGTGATGAAAAGCCTGGGCTGGATCAGAGTTCATGTGAGGCACCTAGCCCTACAGATGACCATAGCCCACATGAAGATCCTAATCTGTGTGATAATGCTAGTCTGCCTGAAGGTTCATGTACTAAGGAAGTTCCTAGTCCTGGGGACAGTGTAGCAGGAATACAGAAACTTCGTCAGGGCTGCGGATCTGGTGACTTACCTTCAAGAAATGGTGACATGGGCTTGGAAAGGGAAGGTGACAAAATTGTGGCACGTGAAGTATCCCCAACTAGGTGGTGTGCAGTAACTGCCTGGCAGCGCAGGCAACAACAGCAGCAACAGCAGGGAACACCAGGACACAGGAGTGAGGTGTCAAGCATTGTAGAGAGTGCTTTGGACACTGAAGATGGTGAGTAATGTATTGTACCAGTGTAATTTTACATGGAAGTATGAGAGTGAGTCAGATAAAAATCTTACACATTTTTCTAGTTAACTTAGTGCAGATAGGTTCAGTAGAGCTTTGTCATTTTTTAGTCAAGGATGAAATGGTGAGTTGAACCATCAGTGGTGTCCAGTGTGGTGGCCACTGCATCTGGGCACTTGCAGTCCTCCCCACCCCTGCCTCAATTAATAGAACTTTTCACGCATTAGTGAGCAAATTTTATGCTGTATGTCTGGTTTTGGTTTTAGTGTGATGATATAGGACTTCTTCAACAAGGACATTTTTTTCTTTGCTTACAAATTACACTATCCTCTTTCAGGATACGAAGGATATGCTGGTGATAGTAGTGATTCAGCTGATGACTGTGAGTGGCAGCAAGACCTGGATATGCGACGGCCATCTCTGCCGAAGTTCTGGCTTATCATGAAGGTTAATCGTGATGCAGTGACAATATACTTCCACTGCAGGTATGATACTGTTAAACTGTTGACTGTGGTAATGGACTGTAACTCAGTTTCAACCAAGTGTGTCCTTTTCAGTCGTCAAGTAGACTGAATTTAAACTTTATGGTCTTATTGTGTTGGGACTGACAGATAGTTGAAATTGACTTCATATTGTTCTCACACTTATATTCGCTACAGAGTGTGTGGAAGCAAGTGAAATGTGCTTTATATTTACTCTAAGAAGGTGATAATAAATGTTCTTTTACCTTAATTCTTAGGGCAGAAGTACAATGTGAAATTTGTAGTTGTCACTGCAGTGACTGTAGAGATCACTGTCTCGTGGAATGTACCATGCAGTCTGGTGGAAGTGTACAGGATACATGAAATTTCATGTACCCTGGTGGTGGAGATAGCAGGGTACTCTGAAATTGCAGACTATATTATGTCACATCCCAGCATACAGCACTCTGCAAACATAAGATGTTGTTTACAACATGGGTTTTATTTTCTTTATCTTTCATGAAACCAGAAACCTGAGAAATATGTATGCATGTGTGTGTGTGTGTGTGATGTATTCCATATTAATAGATATCCCATTTTGTATTTGAAATCATAAACAAGGTATTAATTTTCAAAGAGGACAATTTAATATTCATTGTGTCCCTCCTTTAAATGTGGTGAGTGTGTCAATTTTATACATACCCACAACTTGTATAATTCCAAAAATTGTTTTTAGTGTCATGAATTATACAGATGTTTGCTTTTCACCGCCAAAATCTGTGTCATTGCTAAGGGGTCAGGTTCAAACGCCAAATGCTATGCTTTTTATACCATAGCCATCCATCTTGTGATTGCTGTATTACTGTAGAAGTATTGCATTATTGTAGGTGCTCTGAGGGAGAGAGAGAGGCTCCATACAGAAATATTCAGCGTAGTGCAGTGGCTAGCATCAAGCGCCTTTGTAAAGTAGTAAACCAAACAATGCTTCTGCAGAATTTGCATGACACTAGGATGTGTGATCAGCTACTTGAACAGGAGGCTAGTGAGGACGTTTGGAAAGTTGGACCAGGTATGTCATAGAAGAGTTGCATGTTAATTTCCAAGCCTTGGTGGAAATGTATTTTTGACAGAGAATGTGGCTGCTAAATTGTAATGTAACACTGGCAAAATGTTTAAAAACAGTGCTTTGTAGATTTTGAATTATCAGATTCCATAGAAATATACTCCTCTTCCAGTTTTCATTATAATTATTGCAGTATTATGATGATGCTAGTACACTAATGTATTTATTTTGAAAATTCTGTTCTTAAGCCTTGACTTCCAATTTTTATCCTAGACATAGATTGACAAGATAAATATTCCACTGCTGAGAGTGACATATTATGAATATTTGTACTTTCTACAGGTATGTAATATTAGGGCCCCTGCAGTTGAAGACTGAAACCATTTGTTCTTCCAGACACAATATAGCGTAGTAAAATTCAGAATAGTCGACCACTTGTAACTTAGTAGAACATAGTAAACTTTGATTTAAAATTTAAATATCAAGAAAATTGGGCTTCTTGCAGCAAGTGTTAGTGGTTTAATGGAATGGGCAAAGGATTCAGGGCAGTGTAATCTTTCTTGTTCGACACATTTGCAGAAAGCCAGCGGCAAGATGGAGAAAATGAAACACAAGGAACCAACCTGGAGGCAAGTCTCAAGTTCATGCCAGGTTGGTTTTCATGCAGTGTGGTGTGGGAGACTCATTTTGCCTTGCATCCACGTCTGAAGACAGGGCCTGGTATACCTGGCTTCTCCCGGGGAATACAGGCTTTGCGTACTGTACTGAATCGTTTCTCTGTTAACAACCGTAAAAATATGTTTGTGTATCGGGACAATTCTGGAAATGTTTTCTATCTCAGGTGAGTTGTTTGGAAATTCAATTAAGTTTCTTTTGTAGAATTCATTGAATCTGGCAGATAATCTGATCCTGATATTCCAACACTCCTGATAGTTCAGAACTTGATTCAAGTAGTCCTAAGACTGGAAGTTCTGCCATCCATAACTTCCATTGTGCATACTGATTCCATAAGTTGATCGTGGGTTATATGGACCTTATTGAACCTGTTGAGGTATATAATGGCTTAAAAAGACCCAAATATGTGTAAACAAGGTACTGCTGACCAAAGAAAACACATAAATTTAAAGATTGCTGAGAAACTTGAAAGAATTAGGAAGCTTGAAAGTGGTGAAAACCAAAGAGAGGTTATGGTTTTATACAACATTGGGTCATCAACTATCTGTGATATAGAGAAACAGAAGGACCAGTTTTTATATTTGGAAGTGTAATAAAGATATTAGAAATTAATGAACAGTTAATAAAATAACATGATGTGTTATTTGAATCAGCATTGAAACAGTTATAATATTTTTATTAACCGGTAGTAGTCTTACTGGGACCCAGTGAATGTGAATCTAAGTCAAGGTGGGAAGGGCAAGTGATATTTACTTGTGCAGTGGGCAGTTGTGATGGTATGAAAGGGCATAGCTGCAGAATAATAAATAAAACAGAAAGTAAATGTTATCAAGTTTGGATTATTTGTATTGTTAACGAACAGCATAAAATCAATTTAAAGGATGTAATTCTGCTCTTTGAACTTGGAATGAAGTACTGTGTGTGTAAAATGTGGTGCACACCTTCATAAAAATATGACATGGCAGTTACCACCCTCACCCCTGGTGTATTGTTTGAGGTATGATTTTTTGCCCTGTTCTGAGTTCATACAGCAGCCTTCCCTGTTTTGCAGATTGCATGAAAGTGTTCGTAGTCATAGTAAAACCACTCCTCCTGGAGGTATTGGCCGTTCTGACACAGAAGATAATCTGCCCGGCCCAGTATCTCGAAGCTCTTCCATTGCTTCACTTAATGCACGTAAACCTGCAGGTAGTGCAGTGGGAATACCAGCATCAGGCGGAGGTGTTCCTGAAGAATCTGTAAATCAGGTTTGGATAACTGCATTGTGATCATGTAATGGAACATTAGATTCATGAAGCCCATTTGTATTGGTTTCATTGTTGGCCTAACCAAATTCAACTGTGATTGAATCACTTTAGCCATTGAAAAGGTCCTCACATTTTGTATTACTTCAGTTCTCATTGTACAGGATGCAGCAGATATAGTGAACTAATTATAAATACAAATAACATTTTGTTGATAGTAATTAATATCAATTTTAGCATGTTACAATTTACTACTGTGCTTAAATTGTTTTTGCATTGTTTCATTTTTTGTGTACAAGGTCTTTTACGTGGCTACCCTCCGATATGCACATGCACACATGATTTGAGAAACTGTGTACAATTTCTCATAGTGTTCCTTCTGAAATGTTGGCAATTTCACCTCATAACATTTGTTTGAATGCAGTTAAGTCTATAGGATGACTACTGTACACTTTGCTTTCCAAATAACCCTGTAGAAAAGCGTCAGGTGCAGTTAGGTCCAGCGAACAAGTAGGACATGGCATGTCACTGAAACAAAAACTCACCTGCTGCAGAAGCTAACAGTGAAGCGCAACCATGCTGATCACTGCCGTGAGGGCTGTATCACCATCGTGTTGAAACCACAAGTTACACTTTGGTAGAAGCTTTGGGGGCTAGAAATTCATTGATCATCTGTGTGTAACATTGTGATGTGACTGTTATGGTTAGTCCATCTTTATCCTCGAAGAAGTAGGGTCCGTTGACTCCTCTGGACCATATAACACACTGAACAGTAACTTTTGTGTTATGAAGGGGCGTTGGTGAATTTTGTGAGGATTTGCAGATGACCAGTATTGAAAGTTTTACTTATAAACTGTGCAATGCAAATTAAAATGTTCCTTATCACTCTTCAGAAGGTTGTTTAGCAGGCCTGGGTTTTCAGTCAATATTCTATGAAACTGATAAAAAAAATTGCATGTCTTTGTCCAGATCACTCAAAGAATATATAATTTGCAATCTTTATGAGTGAAAATTTAGGTTACTATGCAGGATGCACCATACACTCCTGTCAGACCTGTCTAATGCTTGAGCATGCTTACATGCAGATCGCCTTGGACTGCAGCCAACGGACACCAACACTCAGGCTATGTTCAAACTGTGGACGGCTGACCAGGTGACTTTTTACACATGACAGAGCCTTCTTCACACCACAGCCTTACCAATCAGTGGCTTGCATATGGAGATGGGGCAACCTGTTGATTCAGTTTACAGCAAAATCTGCGCAAAATATCTGCAGTGTACCCTATCCCAACAAAGAGTTCCACTGCACACACACATTCTCTAACGCCCCACACTTCTTGTCAACTAACTCTGAAGGTCGCTGCTTTAGTTCATAATCCTGTACACAGTCATACCCTAGCGGAGCAGCATGTAACTAAAATTTTAAAATGCTTCACTTTTTTTGCCACATCCTGTAGTATTCAGGTTTGTGTATAGTATTGCATATTTCTTTGTCTTTATAATTCAAACCTTAATAATAATAAATAATAATAGTAAATAATGTTGAGCCCTGGCCAGTATGGAATGGGTACTTGACATTCATTGTATCCACACTTGCGTTACAATGTGGCACTGTGTTCCACGTGATTGTATGCTTGTGTATATTCCATGCATGTTTCTCTTCATGATTTTTGCAATGTGTATGATCCCTTGAAAATGGTTCCTTATGAATTGAAACATGTCAGAGTGTGGTGTAATGTAGACAGTTAGGGAGTTTCCTTATATGCTGTGTATTTTGTTTGGTGATTTACTGAAACTGTTCTTGTTTGTTGGTATGCATGAGCTCTAGTGGGAATGTGTTCAAATATGACGGTATTTTCAGCTACTGACAGCTTGTTAAATAAACAGTAAATTTAAATACACTTTAGTAAAGCAGAAACAGTTCAATGAATGCATAAACTTTGCTACCCATTCATGCAAGTATGAATTTCAGCATTTTATATTATTGCAGCTGGAACAATATTCTGTTGTATTGAAGTTTATTCCAGCTGCAAGGGTCTCCATTGCTGAAGTCTGTTGATGATTGCAGTATTGGCCAAGAATAAATACTCTGTCACACATAGTGTATGTGTCAAGGCAGTTTGAAAGTTTACTGAAGATTGTACCAGAATTGTTGTTAGAAGTTTGAACTTTACCGTTTCAAGGCCTGTGTCATATCTGACATGTGTATAAATAATTGCAAAAATTGCTCAATATTCAATTGATGAATGGATTAGGCACAAAGGAGTGTCCACCAGATTGGTAGCAACACAACTAAAGATGGAATGAGGGAACTGCTGGAAAACTGTAGGCAAAACGCAGCTGCAGTTTTTTTAAGAGGGAGGAGAGTGGCAGTATTGAAATCACCGCTATTGGGCTGACCATGAATGTCCCAGAAAGTAAGTTGTAGCTGAAAATTGGTTACATTTGAGTCCCATCCGGAACGTCCTCTGCGAGGAAGGGCAACATTTTGTCATCATTGTGTCTGCATCTTCACTGGGAGAGGGCTTTCTGTCCCTTAGCCTTCTCATGTTTCACCTATGTCCATCCGGTTATAACAGCTTTAAAATTTATCGTGAAACCTGGATGTTTGGAAGTTCAGTTAGGAATTTATTTGTGTTTATGAATTTATGGCTTAATCTCAGTACTGACACTTGTGACTTTTGGCTATTCTTTATGGGCCTTTCATTCCCACAGAAATTTAATTAAGTTTGACGTGTGAGAATTGCATGGTAACTGGTTGGCCAGCAGCAAAAGTAGACCCTCTTTCATTGTTTGACCACTCACTAGAGAAATGTGGTGAAGGCATCACTTTGGAAAAATGAGATGGTTAGAAAGACAGAAGGGACTCATAATTTGACACATTGGTTGATTATCAGACAAGAAGGAAACAGCGATCAGACACTGGAGTACACTAAGACCATATACACTATGTCCCCAAATGTGCATATATAACACCAATAAATGAAGTAATACTGTGGTACCTGAAAAATTTGTCATACTTTATAACAAAGTTAGCCCACACTTTTGATTTCTCCCCATATGCCCCACAAGAGGTTTAAGGTGGTAAGTTAGAATCTATCATGATGTTGTGGGTGCAAGAGAAGACCATCAATGCATGGCGATAAAGTGAATATCATGACAGCAGAAGGTGGCGATTTCACCACCACCAGCATGGTTCAAAATTTAACCTCCTGTCCTCCGAGTCACGGCAACTGTCTTCTGGGAATATTTTTTTCACTTCTTCCTGCTAAGCAGCTGAGAATGTACAACAGAAGCTTTTCATGGAGCCTGATATCCCTAACCTTATACTGCCCATAAAAAAAGTAAATTTCCCATTAAGAAAAATGGGCTGAGGAGTGCTTCTGTGTACAACTAGGAATATGAATTTATATTTCGATGGTAAAATTGGATTTGGGGGTGGCTGTAACTATAAGACAGTACAAAATGAAGTAAAATACTGAAATTTATTAACTTATTCATCAACAGCCAATACAGAAGTTAGAAATGAACTCTGAATTGTATATTAGAGTATGTGGTAATGATGAAGCTTACTTTGTCATTAAGGGACAGTGAATATATATTTGGAGAATTTTATTTATATTTCCTAGGGAGATGTGCGACCACGAGTGCGGTCTTTTGGTGAGAAGGAGCTGTATGTACAGGCTTCTTCCACAGGAATGATTTCTCAGACTGGTCTAAGCTCCAGTGATGGTAATGCTACTACTCCAACACCTTGTGTTACCCCACAACCATCTTTAGCTCGGTCTGAAGACACTGTCATCCTCAAGGTGCACGGTATTTCAGAAGCAGGTACTGTGTTCCCGAAGTATGTGAAATGCATAGTCATTACTACTACTACTACCACCACCACTGCTGCCACCTCCACCACCATGACCATTACCACCATCATGACCACAGCTACTGCAGTCAGCTATTTCTAAGGTTGAATGGCTGTATTTTGTCATGCTTTTGTTCAGTCCCTGCTTGCAAATCAGGGTATTACATTAATGCTTAGGATATGAAGGTTGTGGGGTCTGATACAGTGATTTCAATGTTGATATATAACAAATGTTCTACATTTCATTCATTCATTCAACAATACATTCATATTGTTACATATGTAACACCGGACTTGTCCAACTGTATATCACAAAAATTTATAATACATATACAGTGTATCAAATGGTTACAATCATAAATTAGTTATCCATACAGAGTAATACAACAATAATTTTGATGCACAGTCCAATCCAATGCACATAGTAAAATACGTTAATATTACTGTGGTAAAGTTGTTTAAAATGACTAATAAATTTATTACAATTTCAATTTCAATCCAACCAGCCATACATATGACTCTGGATGCATCAGACCTAACACAGTCCAACAGACAACACACTGTCATTAAAGTAATAAGACAATACAGTGCCACTCAAACCATATCAAAAATTTGAGTACAATGCAACACTGCTATGTAACAACCAATCGCTGATTGTACCGTATTATATATGTAATACCTTATTTCTTTACACCCAACCTGTCAAATTGAAACCTAGAGCTTATCTGGATTATTGCTGTGTGAAAACTCAGATCAGCTCTGGGTATAGTCAACTACCAACAGTGTCTGTACACGAGTTTAGCCTGCAAAAACCCTTCAAGTGTGTAAAATAAGTTTTTCAATAAAATCTATTTAACCTCTTTTCTGAATTGTTTGAAATTATCTAATTTTTTTATTTTCAAGGGCGAGCATTTATACAATCTAACACCATATTTGCTTCTCGTATTATGTGTATGGATCTCACAGTTTTGCTTAAGGTCTCCCTTATATTTTTTTATGAAGCACAAAACTTATAAAACATACATTGATGTCAACTGATGATTCTGTTTACCTTAAATTTCTGTCTACAGGATTCATTTTTTTTATACCTGTGATTAATCCAATCACCTTTTTTTTAAATACAAAATGCCTTTATACTTTCTTTTGCCCCCCCCCCCCCCAACCAATAATCCATACCCCAACCTATAAGTGAAAAAAGGGGAAAAAAGGTTTCCAAAACAATGGCGTTCTAG
>Ga0131853_10002558_pt1 | contig 32458 bp, 38 predicted proteins | sample TergutLab28metaG_FD_92764 | JGI IMG/M metagenome (GOLD analysis project Ga0131853, IMG submission 92764) | Labiotermes labralis P1 segment gut microbial communities from Petit-Saut dam, French Guiana - Lab288 P1 (version 2) (version 2) | ecosystem: Host-associated > Arthropoda: Insects >... | reverse complement strand
TACGCCACTCTGCGTCGGCTTTTTCTAGCTTGCCTTCTTGGCAAGCGTCGAAAAAACCTCCTTGATTGGCATAAATCTGCCGCGCCAACTCGACATTGCCCCCTATGAACACAGCTTCTAAATCCCCAAATACCGTTTTAAATCATTTACATATTGCCGCGAAACAATTACTTTTTCATTGTTATCCAATAGGGCTTCTATGGACCTTGAAAGGGTGGGCGTTACAGATATTATTTTTGATAAATTAATGATTATGGATTTACCAACCCGTAAAAAATTCCATGCTTCCAGGTATTCTTCCAGCTCGTAAAGTTTTTGCTTGGATTCATATACAATGCTTTCGCAATAAAAAAATGTTTTGCGGTCCACTGTTTCAACATAATAAATGTCAGAAGGGTTTACCTTATGTATTTTATCTTCCGTATACCCTAGTAATATATTTCCCTGGTTGACCTTGTCCAGCAATTGCATTATATCCGGGCTTATATTGCGCATGCTGATTGTTATGCTATCCTCGTCTCCATCTTTCGGGATTTCAAATATAATTTTCATTCGGCCCCCTTAAAGCATCATAACGATGCGGAGAAATTAAGAAGCTGTATTTTTTGCAAACACTTATAATCATGGGCTGTTTCATATACGCGCATACGCTTATCTAAATCGTCAAATTTCATGGGTATAATCCTCCACAATAAATCCGCCATTTGTATCTTTTTTTACATAGTAAAGGTTGTCAAATCCTTCTTCATAGCTGGGCAGCTCTAGCTTTTTGTGTGTGGCAAATAAGGCCGCGTTTGGTACGGCTTTATCGCGTTTTTGGTTGTAGGCTAGGGCTTCGCTTATACTTGATTGGAAGTAGTAGCCTACAACCTTAAAGCCTGCTTCTTTGGCTATGGTAATATATTTTTGCCTGCCTGCAATTGTTGGGTTTGTATTGTCTATTACCACGGGCTGCTTTGCTGCTATACATGCCTCAAGCAGCAGTTTTTCTCTATTGCGGGTCTTTAGCATGTCTAGGTTGAGGCGGATGTGGGTTTTATATAATTTTTGCTTGCAAAATTCGCTTTTACCGGCGGCTTGTATACCTATACATATAATCAGTTCCATTGCATATTCTCCTTATAAAAAACACGAAAGCGCATCCCCAATACTATCACGGATGATTAAATCCGCCGCACTGTCCATATGGGTAGCGGTTTTGTTTATCAGCACCAGCTTGTCCCCCTTAAAAACCTGCAAAAGCCCAGCGGCAGGGTATACACCAAGGGAAGTACCGCCGATTATTAACATATCGGCCTGGGCTATATGGTCCATTGCTGCAATCATAATATTGTCGTTTAGGGATTCTTCAAACAGCACTACATCTGGCTTAACTACACCGCCGCAGCTGCAAAGCGGGATGCCGGGTGCACTGGCGATTGCTTCAACATCATGTGATGTGTTACAGCTTACGCAATTGTTGCGCCAGATAGAGCCGTGGAGTTCCAGCACATTTTTACTGCCTGCTTTTTGGTGCAGGCCGTCTATGTTTTGGGTGATTACGGCCTTAAGCTTCCCGGTTTGCTCAAGAGAGGCCAGGGCTTGGTGGGCTTTGTTCGGCTGTACACTTAGGTGCAGCAGTTTTTTCTTGTAAAAATCGAAGAAGTCACGGGTATTGCTTTGGAAAAAGGAGCGGGAGAGCATTGTCTCTGGCGGGTATTTCCAAGCTTGGCTGTACAGCCCGTCTTTGCTTCTAAAATCGGGGATGCCGCTTTCTGTGGATACACCTGCGCCGCCGAAGAATACAATATAATTGCTGCTTGAGACATAATCTTTTAAGCTTTCATTTTTCACAAATAAACCCCATTCCTTTTTCATATGCCTCACCTTCAAATTTTGTGCAGACACTCCATGCCTTGGCAATAGCAAGCACATCTTCTTCATCTGGAAAGTTTTCATAATCAAAATCATCAGCAAGGGTTTCATCTGTGTTTGAAGGAAATCTGCCAAACCCTAGTGCTTCCTCTTCGGCAGTTATATTGCCTTCATTCCACAAAACTTCCCCGCACTCGCCCATGTAGCAGTAGCCACGGATTACTTGCCCCTGCGAAAATTTTGCCCAGGCTTGGTATTCGGAAACGCAGTGGGTTCCAAAGTAGTATAAATCGTTAAAGAGTAATGCGTGTTTTTTCACGTCATCGTATTCAAATAAACCCAAAATAAGGACATATCCCTCGATTAGCGGTGAGACAAATATATTCCCTGGGGAACGATAGGCATAACCAATACCATTCCGCCAATTAGACTCATGTACAACCTTTAGGCTTAGTTTTTCTATTGCGGCATGGGGTGATTCGTCCTTGATGGCGTACCATGTCATTTTATACCCGAATGGTTCTGGAAGGTCTGGCTCGTTATTATCTATGTTTAGAGTTACATCTATCTCGGCATTGTTTAAGTTATTGGTGTCATTGGCGCCACTTATATTCTTGTTTGTGCGCTTAAAGAAATTGAAGAATTTCATTATTACCCTCCCGTAAACTCGTCTTTGTTTATCGCGTATTCCAACCTGTCCCGCATTTGCCCGTCATGCCACATGGCTTTTAGCTTTTCGGCTTCTTTTCTAAAGCCTGCTTTTGCCATGACCTTTTGGGTTGCAATATTGTCTTTGAAACAGGCGGTTACTACCCTTACACAGTTATCTTGTAAAAACGCATATTCCAGCACCCTTTTTACGGCCTCTGTCATATAGCCGTTATTTTGGTATTGGGGCATTAGAAACCAGCCCATTGGGTCTGCAATCTTGCCTGCCGGGGTTTCGGCGGCTATCCCATAGCCTACACCGCCGATTAGCTGACGGCCTTCTTTTAGCTCAATACAAAAACGGTAGCCATTTCCCTTTATGTTTATATCAATTGCGGTTTCCATGCTTTCCCTGGATTCTTCTATTGTATTTGTGGTTAGTCCGAAGGGGATAAAATAATACATATTTTCTTTGTCAGACATCATGCGGTGGTAGTCTGGTAAATCTGATTCGCGGTAATTGCGCATGATTAGTCTTTTGCTTTCTAGTGTAACCATTTAATCCACCCCTTCGGAATATATCGTGCTGTTTTTACAAGCGCAAGCCCTTTATAAACGTTTTACAATAAAAAGGCAATGAACTCTGCGTTTCGTGTACAGCCGCCAAATTCAAAATTATATATAACTATAATTCACATGGCCCACGCAATATAAAGTCATCCATATCAATCCCGCCCATTTTATCCGCGATATATTCATATATATCACACGCCATGCCAAGCATTGCTGCATTAACTGGGCAGGAAATGGCTGCTTTCATCATTTCTAGAAAAACCAGGTCATTATACACGGCAAGGCCGTATTTCTTATTATAATCATCATCTGTAAGCCACCGGTACAGCTTATGATAGCCTGGCACAGGCGAGGATATAAACTGGGAGTATAGCTCAAAAGCACTTCTTATAAAGCAATAGAATTGCAGCGCGGCATCCGGCCTTTGCAGCAAAAAAGCCCTTTGCATTTCGTCACAGCAGTCCCACAGCATGTATAAGCCGGTTTTTATGCCAAATTCACTCATTTTGGGGAAGTCTTCCGCAGTTTTTTCCTTGCAATACGCTATTATTTCTTCTGCAGCATGGTTTTTGTTGTAGATAACCATACCGCCCAAAATCATATTTATTTCTATTATCTGGACACTGGCGTGGGAATTTTCAATATATTTTTTTATTTGGCTTATTGGGTTAGCAAAATACTCTACCCTTAGCCCATTTACTAGCTTATTGCCGCGCTCCCGCCAATTGGTGGTGCTGCTTAACACTATAAATAAATCAATGTCAGAAAATTCATCGGCGTTGCCGAAGGCGAAGCTGCCGGTTAAAAATACTGCTGCTATTTCATTTTTAAAAGTGCATGAGGCTATAAAGCACTCTGCTGCATGTTTCCATTTTTCCATAATTGCACTCTCCTTTTTAATTTATGATAGCAGGAGAGAGTTTTGTCATCTGCCCTTCAGGGCAATGGGTGCGATTTAGCGCATTCAGGGCAACCACCCCCTTTCGTAAAATAAAAACACCCTATCAATGGTATCATTGATAGGGTGTTGGTATGCATATATTTTCACCCCGCCAACGACATGTAGAGCTAACACATGCGCCGGCAGGCTGGCTGACGGCTTGTGTTAACTCCTTGTTGTGGTAGTGGTTTGATTATGTAGCATTGGTTTGCTCCTTTTTTATACACGATATCAAATGTAGTACTATTCTTTAGCTGCCATAAATCTTTTCTCAAGAAATCTAAACACCCTTTTAACAACTTCATAAACAATTAAAGTAATCAGTGTTGCACCGGCTGTGCTGCCCGTAGATATAAATGCAACACTCCACTCTTGTAAAAGCCTTAAACGGCTATAATCCGAAAGCTCCATAACTGATAGCGGCAAAATTGCAACAAATAATACCAACAAAAAAATAAGAACTGCTACGGCAGCTTTTGGCAATACCTTGTATATCCATATTATATTGCTATGCACTGCTTCTGCTTTTTCTTCTTTTCGCTTAGCATCGGGGTCATCACCCACAGTTGTATAATCAACAGGCTTTTCTGCCGATATATTTTTATATTCTTTTTGCATTTGCAAACAGTCCTTCAAAGTCAAGCAATATATAATGATTATCTATTGGCGTGTACTTTTCTTCATTGTATGCCCGATACCATGCGCTTCCCTTTTTGTGTGTCCATGCAACTAATTGGCTTGCAGACCAATCTCCAAAATTATCAAGTGCTGCATCAATCACATCATTATATTTTTCAAGACTCTCCAACGGGACTGTTGATTTTAATCCATTTAGGCTGTTGTTATTTTTATTATTTCTTGTATGAACCCGCGGGAATGCGGGGCCATAATCCCATGCTCTCGGTCTTTCAGTAAGGAGCTGCTTGCCAGATACGGTAAAATAAAGACCATAACAAATGTATAACCATTTATGAATTTTAGTAATATTAACATCATTGCCACGTACTTGGGCCCTAGCATTAAGGTAGATTGCAAAGTCAACGCTATCTACTTCTCCAAATACAGTTACTTCATCTAATGCATTCACTCTGCGTACCTTCTTTCTTATTTTTGCCACATTATAGCACTGTTTGCGAATAGAATGCAAAATATTTTTTGACATTTTTTGCAGAAATACAAACACTATATACACCGCCCTATGCCCTTTGTATAGAGTATTCGCAATTGTAAACATTGTATGCGTTAAAAATTAACCGGCACAACAAAAAATCCGAACGGTGGCTCATATTCACGCCATTGTTCGGATTTTTTGCGGTTGTAGACTTTTTGGTTTGTGGTCTTTTTTGTTACTGGGCTTATGTCGCCCCAGCTTCTGCGCTGTACCTTGTAGTACTCTTTTTGCTGCTGTTTTGACCGCTTGTCTAGCGGTACATATTTCTGTTTCATGAGAAACACCTCCGCTGGTATTTTACCATGGAAGTGATTGGTGGTTCAAGGCGGGGCACGGAAATCAATTTTCAACAAAACTTGCGAAAAACTACATCCTCGTCATCCCGGCCTTGAGCCGGGATCTCATAATCTATTGCAAAAGAGTGGGGATCCCGGCTCAAGGCCGGGATGACGAAGATATTGGGTAGTGTAAAATTATCAAAATTGATTTCAGCGAAGGCGGGGAGTTATGGATTATGCAATCGCAAAAAATTACCCGAAAGCACAGCTTCATATTCTGCGTCTGTAAGCGGCTCATACAGCACCCCTTGTACCTGCATGGCTGGATTGCAAATTGGATAGTCTGTACCAAGCAGAAACCGCTCCTTGCCTACTTGGTCTATGCCATAGCGCAGCAGGTTATTGCGGAATAAGCCTGTGCCGGAAATATCAAGGTACGCATTTTTATAGCGGCGCATCCTGTCCAGATGTCTTTCAAAATCAGGCTTTTCGTCTGGGTGGGCTACTACAATGGTGAGCCTGGGGAAAGCGCTCATTAGATTTTCCAAATCTTCGTCTGTGGTGATATGGATGTTAAGCACCATGTTTTTTTCCTGCATTAAGTCGTAGATTGGGAATGCTTCCTTGACCGTGTAAATATCATGGCCAGACATATAGGGCACCAGCTCCCCAACCCAACGCACACCTTTTGCGTACATTTCTTCTATTTCCTGGCATGATTCTTCTACATAGTGGGGATGTATGTGTATGCCTGGGATGTAGAAGTCCGGGAACATTTGCCACAAGCGCAGGGCATCCGCGTTTAAGCGTTTAAACTTTGGCCAGGTGTTTGGGTCTGTGACGTTTATTACTGTGCCGCAGGCCCTGGTTATACCGGCGCGCTTTAGGCCTGCAATGAATGCTTCCGGGGTCTCTGGGCCGCCGTAGCGGAGTAGGCCGGTATTGTCTTTTTGTTCTATGAAGGGGTGGATGTGGGCGTCTATTATTTCCATGGGGGGTCTCCTTTGCGGGGTTTTTGATATCATATCAGCTTATACCGGTTTCAAGTAAAACATAAAATTCAACTTTTGAAAACATAAGCCTCGCAGGGGCGGAATTAACACAATGCCAATACTATGCATAGGGCTTGCAGGCAGCCCTCTCCCGTTATAGAATTTACAGCAAAATAATAAGGAGCCCATATGCCAACAAAAATAATAGCCCACAGGGGCGCATCTACCCAAAAACCCGAAAACACCATCCCAGCCTTTGCCCAAGCAATAGCCCAAGGGGCAGACGGCCTGGAACTAGACGTACACCTTACAAAAGACGGGGAAGTAATAGTAGCCCATGACCTGACCCTGGAAAGAGTCTCAAACGGCACAGACCGTATATGCGGCTACACCCTGGCAGAGCTGCAAAATATAGACTTTGGCAAGCCTATCCCAGGCCACCCACCATGCAACGCCCCAACCCTGGCTGAGGTGTACGCCCTAGTAGCCAACACCCCCATAACCGTAAATGTAGAGCTAAAAACCACCCAAGAACTATATCCATCCATGCCGGAAAAATTGCTTAAACTTGAAAAAGAGTATGCCATGGAAGGCCGTGTTATATATTCATCCTTTAACCACTACTCCCTAATGGAAATAAAACAACATAATAAATCCGCCCAGATTGGCATATTATACGACATAGGAATGGTTGACCCATGGGTGTACGCGGCATATATTAACGCCACAGCAATACACCCCCACTACAGCATTATTGCTGCCCTGCCAGAGACAGTGGCCGCCTGCCATAAACACGGCATTGAAGTAAATGTGTGGACAGTGGACGACCCGGCAGCTATGAAATATATGCTGGCCTTGGGCGTAGATAATCTTATAACCAATACACCAGATGTTGCGCGTAATCTAAATGGTTAGACGCGAGAAAATCAATTTTTAGTATTTTCTCACTACCCAACATCCACGTCATCCCGGCCTCGAGCCGGGATCCCCACTCTTTTGCAATAGATTCTAATATCCCGGCTCAAGGCCGGGAGACGTGGGGGTGGTTTATCGCAAGTTTTGTTGGAAATTGATTTCCGCGGGCTAGAAGCCACACCCTTGATTAAACCACTACAACCCATATATGTTTTGTCGTTTTTGGTAAACCTTTTCAATCCAGCATTTAAGCTGTTTTACAATAAAAAAATAAGCGCGAAAGCGCGCCTCCCAAGCGATGAAGCCCAGCTAATGGAAAATGAGTGCGAAGCACGACTCCGACCGCAGCAAAGCACCCGAAGGGTGCAAGCGAGGAAGCGCAGCTGGGCTACGCCCAGCGCAGCGGGGGGGCTTGGGGGCGTAGCCCCCATTATAAAAGGAGAATCCATGCCAGATATAAAAGAGACTCAAAAGCTTTCCCAAGTAAGCCAGCTAATAATCCAGCAAATAAACAAAGTAGCCGAAGGCCTAAAGGCCCGCCGTGACAATGTAGTAGAAGCCCGGCGCAGCATGTCCCGCGCCACAGGCATAATACGGGACTTTGACGATGTGGTACTGCTGACAATGTTTGCAACAGAAGTATCCCAGCAAGAGCAAGCCTACAGCGAAACCAGCAAGCGCCTGCACCACTTGCAAAGGCTGCTTAATTCCCCATACTTTGCCCGGATAGACTTCACAGAAGACGGGTACGAGCCAGAGGAAATATACATCGGCCGCCATTCACTTATGGACGATAAAGCCCACGCCTACCATGTATATGATTGGCGCGCCCCTATTTCGTCTCTATATTATGACTATGGAATTGGCCGCGCGTCTTTTTCCATACCAGGGGAGGCCCATGGCCATTTACCCAAAATAGAAGGCAGCATAACCCTAAAGCGCCAATTTCAAATAGAAAAGGGCGAGTTAAAGTACTTTTTCGACTCTGACCTGGCTGTGGAAGACGATATCCTTAGGCTGGAACTTTCTAAGATTTCTGACGCAAAAATAAAAACAATAATCCACTCCATACAAAAGGAACAAAACACCGCCATCCGGTGCGAGGCACGGGATGTATTTGTCTATGGCCCTGCGGGAAGCGGTAAAACCTCTGTGGGCCTGCACCGCCTTGCCTACCTGCTGTACCGGCATAGGGATACCTTATCCTCTGGCAAGGTGAGGATATTTTCCCCAAGCCCTATATTTGCGTCATACATTGAAGGGATAATCCCCGATTTGGGGGAAGAGGATGTAGAAACCCTAGACTTTCCCAGCCTTATGGAAACATATGCCCCCGGCAGGCACAACTTCCATGACCAGTACCAGCAGATTAACTACCTGTCTGCCGCCCCGGAAAGGGACCCCAGGCGCTGCTGGATTCAGGAGAAATATTCCCCCGGATTTATTGCATACTTAGAAGACTATATAAAAACCTACACCCCTTCCTTTGACCCGGTGTGCTTTAACACAGATATTTTATGCGACACTCAGCGCCTAACCTCCCTATACGCAGACCGTACTACAACCGGCACATTGGCAAAAAAAACCGCCCGCATCATGACCTATGTAAACCAAAGGTACGAAGAATACTATCAAAAAAACAACCGGGCCATTACAGAGCTGTTTAACGCAATACACGACGATAATTTCAGCAATAGCGAAACCCGCCGCCTATACGAAGAAGAAAAGAATATAGTAATAGCAGACCTTCGCAGCCGCCTAATGCCCCGGGCAAAACGTATTTACGAGCGTGTCCTTACAAGCTGGGGCAAAAAACAACGCAGAGCCACAGGCAACGATAACCTGCCAATCGGCATGGTAAAAGACGCCCTAAACCAGGAAAAACTATACTTCGAAGACGCGCTGATGCTTATGTATATAGAAATACTAACGGGGCGCATATCACAGGAGAAACAGGTAAAACACATCCTGATAGACGAAGCTCAAGATGTATCTGTGTTGCAGCACCGCATACTAAGGCGCTTGTTTACAGACAGCCACTTTACTGTGCTGGCAGATGTAAATCAGGCCCTTTACCCAGGCATTAACCTGCACACAAATGGGGGACTAGAAGCCGAATACCCCAAAGCCCAGACCATACCCCTTACAACCAGCTACCGCTCTACCTACGAAATAAGCCGGTTTGCAGCCGGGGCGCTGGCGGGTAGTCACGAAAATATAGATATTTCATCCCTATATATGCGCAGCGGTGACGAGCCCGCGGTTATTGAAACAGCCAGCCCCGCTGCCGCAACCTGGGATATAATCCACAGCTTGCCAGAAGGGTACAATACCGTGGGGATTTTACTGTCAACCGTAAGGGCAGCCCAGCGTTTCTATGAGGAGGTAAAGGCTGCTGAAACAGAGGAGACACCCATAAAGCTAATAGCCGACTCCAACGCCAGCTTTGGCCAGGGGATAATGGTGATGGCCTTGCCCTATGCCAAAGGGCTGGAGTTTGACGCGGTAATATGCCCAGAATATGGCCAAGAGGTTTTTAACGGGCCCTTTGGGCGCAAGATGCTTTACCTTATATGTACTAGGGCGTTGCATAATTTGTATTTTATTAACGTGTTGTGTTAGTTTTATAGATAATGGACCACAGAAAAAGCGGAAAAGGCAGATTAACACGGATTAAAATCATTATAAAAATCTGTGAAAATCCGCTTTTTCCGCTTTTTCTGTGTTCAAGTCCAGGCTATAACTTACACGATTGCGCCCTTTTCCGGTGATTATAGCAACAATTTCCCCATATGTGTAACAGTCCCCAGCACATCATGATTTGTGCATAAATATGCACATTATCCATTCACAAATAATTTTTCATGTTACACTACCCAAAAAGGGACAATCACACCCCATTCAGAAAGGACAAAGCCATGGACCTGAAAAACTATTATCAAGACCCAGCCATAACCCACATTGGCAAAGAGCCATCCCGGGCCTATTACATCCCATTCCAAAAGGGCAGTATACCAGCCTCCCCAGGCCGCCCGGCCAACCTACAGAGGAACAAATCCCCCAGATACCAATCACTAAACGGCGGGTGGAAATTTCAATACCACCCAAGCCCGCAATCTGTGGACGAGGATTTCTTCTCCCCCGATTATGACACAAGCCATTTTGACACAATAACCGTACCCTCCTGCTGGCAGACCGAGGGGTACGATTTAAACCAATACACCAACATAAAATACCCCATCCCTGTAGACCCCCCATATGTCCCCCTGGAAAACCCGGTAGGCCTGTACTGCCGTGATATTGCATACCCAGAAGCTTGGGCAGATAAAGAGCGTTATCTCACCTTTGAAGGGGTAAATTCCTGCTTCTACCTGTGGGTAAACGGCGAGTTTGCGGGCTTTAGCAAAACCAGCCGCATGTCTGCTGAGTTTAATGTAACCCCATACACCCGCCCTGGCCCAAACCGCATTGCCGTGCTGGTAATGAAATACTGCGACGGCACCTACCTGGAAGACCAGGATTGCTGGCGGTTTAGCGGCATATTCCGTGATGTATACATGCTGGCCCGGGACAAGGCCCATATTAAAGATTTGTTTATAAAAACCACTGGTGAACATATCCAAGAATCCGCAGCCATAACATGCGAACTAAATGGGACCCCAGGCTTGGCCGCAAATGTACGCCTAACATCCCAATGCGGATGCAAGGAGCTGGCCCAGGCCGAGGCAACCCTAGATTCTGCCGGTGAAGCTGTAATCACCTTCAAAGTACAAAAACCAAAACTATGGAATGCCGAAGCCCCATACCTCTATAAAGTAATAGTAGAAAGCGGTGAGGAAGCCCTCCAGTTTGACACAGGCATACGCAAGGTTGAGTTCCAGCAAGACGGGGCTTTTGCGGTAAATGGCCGCCCGGTAAAAATGAAAGGCGTAAACCGCCACGACTTCCACCCGGACTTTGGCCAGTCTGTCCCCCTTGCCTGGATGGAAGAAGACCTGCGCATAATGAAACGCCACAACATAAACACCGTGCGTACATCCCACTACCCCAACGATCCCCGCTTCTACCTGCTGTGCAACCACTATGGCTTCTATGTAATGGACGAATGCGACAACGAAACCCATGGTATGGAACTAATAGGCCAGTGGAGCCTGCTGGCCACAGACCCTGCATGGAAAGCCGCCCACCTAGACCGGATGGAGCGCATGGTAGAACGGGACAAAAACAACCCCAGCATAGTAATGTGGTCCCTGGGCAACGAAGCCGGGTACGGCCCAAACCACCAAGCCATGGCCGAATATGCCAAAAACCGCGACCCAGACCGCCTAGTGCACTACGAAGGCGCACACCCATACCAAACCACCCAGCCAGACGGCCTGGACATGATTAGCCGCATGTACCCGCAAATGGACTGGTTTAAAGAATATGCGGATAACCCAGAAAAAACCCGCCCCCTAATCCTGTGCGAATATTCCCACGCAATGGGCAACAGCCCTGGCGACCTGCAAGATTACTGGGATATTATCAATGCCCACCCAAAACTCATTGGCGCATGTATTTGGGAATGGTGGAACCACGGCCTGCGGGCAAAGCGCTTCACAGACTTTGAGGGGAAAGAATACACCGTACCAGCCCTAAAATACAAAGAAGCCCTGACCCAAATGGGCCTTATACAAGAAGAATGGGAAGAAATGGACTGTGTGGAATTCTGGGCCTATGGGGGAGACTTTGGTGAAAAACCCCATGACGGCAACTTCTGCCTAGACGGCTTGGTAACCCCAGACCAGAAACCAAAAACTGCATTGCTGGAAGCAAAAACAGTATATGCCCCCATCAACGCCGTGCTTAAAGAAAGCGGCGAGATTGAAATTCAAAACAACTACGACTTTATAGACCTGTCCCATGTATACCTGGTATGGGAAGCCATAAAAGACGGCAAGCCCATAGCCAAAGGGGAAATTTATGACCTTACCGCCCCTACCCTTCCCCTAAGCCTGGAGAAAACACCGGATTGCCTAAACCTATCCTTCAGGTGCAATGGTAAATATGGCGACTGGGCAGACCATGGCCACGAAATAGTACACCGCCAGCTAATGGTAAAAACAGAGCCTGCAAAAGTATATATTGCCCCGGCAATCACTGCACCCCTGGTTGTGGAAGAAACCGATACCGCACTGCGGATTACCGGCCTTGATTTTGAATATATTTTTGACAAGCTGCTTGGCACATTTACAGAGCTTAAGCTGGGCGGGGCAGATATAATTGCAGCGCCCATAACATTGGATATCTGGCGCGCACCCACAAACAATGATGACCAAGTTAAAAAATGTTGGTATGACTGGGGGTTAGACCATGCCCGCCCCAGGACTTACACCGCAAGCATTAAAGAACAAAGCGCAGACCACTGCGTAATAAGCGTAAGCTATGCCTATAGCGGGTATGCAAATGCGCCAATATTAAAAGGCCAAGCCACATGGACAGTAACCAAGGACGGCAAACTTACCTATGCCACAAATGTGGATGTAAGCGAACGCTTAACCAAGTGGGGCTGGTTCTCCATGGAAAAAGAGCAGGTTTTCCTCCCCCGCTTTGGCTTAAGGTTAGAAATGCCCGAGGGCACAAGCCAGGTAACATATATGGGGTATGGGCCAATGGATTCCTATGTGGATAAAAAAAGCGCTGCTTACAAAGGCCTATTTAACACAACAGTGGATGATATGTACGAAAACCACGAATACCCCCAGGAAAGCGGCGCACGTTATGGGGTAGATTATGCGTGGGTTACCAACCAGCGGGGTGCCGGGATTTTTGTGGAGCAGGTAAGCGCCCCCATGTCCCTTAGTGTGACCAACTACACCAGCCATGATATAGAAAAGGCCAAGCATCCCCATGAACTTAATAAGCTGGATACAACCCTGGTGCATTTGGATTACAAAAACACCGGCATAGGTTCCAATTCTTGCGGGCCGATTCTTATGAAAAAATATAGGTTTGATGAACGGCAGTTTGAGTTTGCGGTGTCTATCCTGCCTGCCTTCCGGGAGGATTGGTAGGAGTTGTCGTTTTGGGTGAAAGCGATCGCATACGGTGTTGTCGTTTTGGTGCAAAGCGGTAATTAAATCAGCAGCCAATGATGTTGTCGTTTTGACCAACCCTTTCTCACAACCACCCAAGGAGGTAAATACATGCAATTCATCCAGTATACAGATGTAAAAGCCTTCGACACAGATGTAAGCCCCACAATGCTCCACCACGAGGCACAAAACATAATCCCCCTAGGCAACATAAAAATCGGCGCAAAAGGCGAAGACAAAACCACTTGGCGGGACCCTGCCAACTGGTTTATGGCCACAATATCAAATCACGATGGACTACTCCTTACCGCAATCATGACCCCGCCCCATAACCTGACCCTATACGCAACCAACAACCAAAACAACCCAGAAACCATAATCTGCCTTATAAATGAAATGGCCCAAAGAGACATAACAATCCCAGGTGTAATGGCGGAAAAATCCCTGGTAGAAATGTTTGTGCCGCTGTACACAACAAGGCACAACCTTTCTTCCAAAATAAAAACGTCCCAAAGGATTTACGAACTTACAGAGGTAAACCCGGCAGTACCAAAAGCCGGGATACGCCTAGCAGTGGAAAGAGACATGGCATTCCTGCCCTATTGGCATAGCGGGTTTATGGCCGAATGCTTCGAAACCCCATTCACAGTCGGGGAAGATGGGGACGAGTATAGGTATCATATCAACAGCAACCGCCTATATATAATGGAAGACAATGGCGCACCGGTCACCATGGCAAAAATAGGCCGGGAGTTGGTAAATGTATGCGCAATAGGCCTTGTGTACACCCCGCCATACTTCCGGGGAAAAGGGTATGCCACAGCCTGCGTTGCGGCAGTAAGCCAAATGGGGCTAAACCGTGGGTTCAAGAACTGTGTGCTTTATACGGATTTAGCCAACCCCACGTCCAATAGCATCTACCAGAAAATTGGGTATAAGCCCATTTGTGATTCCCTGGAGGTTGTGTTTGAGTAGTTAAAACTACTGACTACATGGAAATCAATTTCCGTATACACACTATGCAAAAAATATTTTTCATGATGTGTAGTTTCCCCGCCACACATCTTCATATATCATAAAAACATAAAACAGGAGGCACGAGATGAACAAACCAGTAGTAGCGCTACAATTGTACACAGTAAGGGATTTTGCCGCCAAAAACCTGTGCGGCACCCTAAGCCAAGTAAAAGCAATGGGCTACGACGCGGTAGAGCTGGCCGGAACCTACGGCATGGAAACAGCAGCATTTAAAAAGCTGCTAGACGAAAAAGGCTTAGAAGCCATAAGCGCCCACGTAGGGTATGACGCCTTTGAAGCAGACGCGGAAGGCACAATTGCTATGTACAAAGCCCTTGGCTGCAAAGTTGTAAGCATCCCATGGATGGATCTAAACCTCCTTCCCGGCGGTGCAGACTTTGAAAAAACAAAAGCCCTAATCGCGAAAGCGGCCCCACTTTGCAAAGCAAGCGGCATGATACTAGGCTATCACAATCATGACTTCGAATTGCAAGAAAAAACACCTTGCGGCGCATTCGTGCTAGACGCACTATTCAGCGAAACCAAAGCCGATGAACTTCAAGCACAGCTGGACACTGGCTGGGTAACAGCAGCAGGGCAGGATCCTGTAGCATATATAAAAAAATATGCAGGCCGCTGCCCCACCGTTCATTTAAAAGACATTACACCAGCCAACACCGATAAGACAGTAGAACTGCTAAATTCGGAAAGCAAGCTGGAATCTGGCGCAAAATACGAAGACCGGCCAGTAGGCCAAGGCATCCAAGACATGCCCGCAGTCACCAAAGCAGCCGTAGAAGCCGGCGCACTAATCATGGTGGTAGAGCTGGACGAAGCCGTAGGCATTACATCACTGGAAGCCGCAAAGCAAAGCCGGGAATATCTAAAAGCACTTGGGTACTAAAAAGCATCTTTAATTTCATCAATAAAATGCCCAGCCTTGCGCATAGCCCGCTTGCCATCCCGCTTCATACGGCGGCGGTCTTTTTCATCGGTCATTGCACCAGCGCCAATAATAAGGCCCACTGCAATACCACCGATTAAACCACTGGTAAATCTGTTCATGTTTTCACTCCTTCCTTTAATATATATACCCAGTATGTACCGCGCTGGCGGTGATATACTAAGAAACGTATGGGAAGAAGTTTTATTAAATTTTTAAGATTAGAGAAAGGTGTGATTGATATGGGAAGACGCGGCGGAGGAGGTATGCGCGGCGGCGGCGGACGTATGGGCGGCGGCCTTGGGCGTAGCGGCTCGGGGCGCGGCTTATCTGGCGGCGGCCTTGGCAGTGCCGGGCGCGCTGGAAGAGGTGGCCTTGGCGGCGGCGGACTAGGCGGCGCAAGGGCTGGCGGCGGGTTTGGAACCGGCCGCGCACCTGCACCCAGGGCACCCATGGGGCGGCCTGGCAGCTTTGGTGCCGGTATGGCAACAGGCATGGGCATTGGCATGATGGCCGGAGGCGGCCGCAGGCGCCGTGGCTGGGGCATGGGCGGCGGCTGGGGCTGGGGCCGCAGACGCAGGATGCCAATGGGCGGTATGGGCATGGGCCCAGGCATGATGGGGCCACGCCGTGGAGGCGGTGGCTGCGGAGGCGGATGTATAACCCTTATACTGATAATAATCGCAATTATCTTTGTAATCTCCATAATTTCATGGTTTGGCAACTTAGCATCCCCGCAAAACTGGGTACAAGGCGGCACCATTCAACTGACGGAAGTAACCGCCGCAACCCGCGTACGTGAAGCTTTGCCCCGTGGGACAGCAACAGATACCGGCCCCCTATATACAGACCATTTGGACTGGATAGGCAACAGGACTGTATTGGAAAGAGGCATGAGGAACTTTCACCAGGCAACAGGAGTACGCCCTCATGTATACATCATTGGCGAGATTTACGGGACCCAAACCCCAAGCGTCAGCCAACTAGGTTCTTTTGCCAGACAGCGGTATGACGAATTATTTAACGACGAGGCCCATGTGCTATTTCTCTTCTTTGAAAACGCAGCTGGGCAATATGGAATGTATGTAGTACCAGGCAACCAGGCCCAAACCGTTATGGATCAGGAAGCACAAGATATTCTTATGGACTATGCTGGCCGGTATTATTATATGGACATAAGCACAGAAGAATTTTTTAGCAGGGTTTTCGATTCCACAGCAGAACGCATAATGCACGTACCACCAAACAACCGCACAATATGGATGACTGTGATTATAGTAGCCGGTGTATTGCTACTTGTATTCCTACTATTCCGTTGGTGGCAGCGTAAGCAAGAGCAAAAAAATATAGAAGCAGAACAACTGGAACGTGTACTAAACCAGCCCTTAGAAACCATAGGCAACCCCAACGATGCAGCAAGCAGGCTGGCCGATGAGTACACAGACCCCAATGACCCAAACAACCAATAACCTAACCAATAATATCCTATAGGAGGAATAAATTATGAGCATACTCACACGTTTCAAAGACATCGTATCATCCAACGTCAACTCCCTACTAGACAGGGCAGAAGACCCAGGCAAAATGGTAGACCAGTACCTAAGAAACATGACCAAAGACCTTGCAGCAGTAAGGACAGAAACCGCCGGTGTTATGGCAGAAGAAAGCCGTACAAAGCGCCTGGTAGAAGAAAACAACAGGGAAGTAGCCAAATTTACAGACTTGGCCAAAAAAGCCCTAATGTCCGGCAACGAAGAAGACGCAAGGGTTTTCCTAACCAAGAAGCAAGAGCTTGAAAACGTAGGCGCAGGCCTCCAAACCTCTGCAGCCCTTGCCCATGAAAACGCAGTAAAAATGCGCCAAATGCATGACAAATTGGTAAAAGACATTAACGCCCTTAATGCCCGCCGCCAATCCATCAAAGCCAAAGCAGCAGTGGCAAGGACCCAAGAGCGTATCAACCAAGTAAGCGGCGCTTCCAAAGTTGAAGGCGCAATGAACGCATTCAACCGCATGGAAGACAAAGTAAACCGCCAGCTAGATATGGCAGCAGCCAAAGCAGAACTTGATTCTGCACCATTTGACGAAGCCCTGGCCCTTGAAGAAAAATACAGAGGCGTAAACATCGACTCTTCTGTGTGTGACGAAATGGCATCACTTAAAGCCCAGCTTGGCATAAACTAATAAATCACAAAACCCCATCTGCGGATATCGCAGATGGGGTTTTTTATTGTCTTTTTTGCAATCCCCCAAAACCATGGTATAATCACAAAGTAATACGAATCTCAGAAAATCACATCGACAACCAAGCGAAAAATCGGCGGTTTTAAGCCGTTTTTCGTGATGTGTTGTCAACGATGATTTTCGAGATTAGTATAAATAATTTCAATTTAAACAGCACCATATGAGAGGGACGAGACATGTACCAGACAGGGGAAAAGATAGTACACCCATTGTATGGGGCCGGGGTAATTGAAAATCTTGAAGAAAAAGAAGTAGAAGGTGTACTTCAGACTTATTATGTCCTTCAAATACCGGTAGGCAACCTAAAAATCATGATTTCTGCCGCAAAGGCAGAAGCCCAGGGTATACGCAATATCCACAGCAAAGGCGAAATAGAAGGCATTGTAGCTGGTATAATAGACGCACCAGTAGACATGCCCGACAATTGGAACCAACGCTACAAAGAAAATATGGAACGCATAAAGTCCGGACAACTGTCAGAAGTTGCCCTGGTTTACCGTAACCTACTGCTAAGGGAAAGAGAGCGCGGCCTGTCCACAGCCGAAAAAAAGCTCATGACCACAGCAAAGCAGATAATCCTATCAGAGCTTATACTATCCAAAGACATAGACCGCGAAGAAGCGGAAGCACTCTTGGAAACGATTTTCAGGTAAGCCTATGCATTTTGATTCCCATGTGCACAGCGCTGCCTCCCCTGATTCGGAACTTAACCCTGTGGATGCAATAAAAACACTAAAACACAAAAATCTAGGCGTGATTTTTACAGAACACGTAGATTTCGAGACCCCAAAAGAAGGTATGGATAAAACCGCCAATGACGCCCCGCAAGGCACACAAGACTTTATATGCGATTTTGATATATACCCCTCACAATATAAGCACCTAAGAAGTAACTCAGTACTACTGGGCATAGAAATTGGCCTAACCGCCGCATACTACCCCATAAACTGCAAGATTGCAGATGCTGGGTTTGATTTTGTTTTAGGCTCTATCCACAATGTGGACGGCCGTGATGTTTTCCGAAGCTCTAACACAATGGATGCAGAAATATTTTGCCGCCGGTACTTGACCTATGCAAAAGAAATGGTCGAGTACTGCGGCTTTTTTGATTCCTTTGGCCATATAGATTACATTGCCCGGTATAGTGACAATACATACAATGTATTCCACTACAGCCTCTTCCCCAAGGAATTTAACGCGCTGCTTAAGGCAATTGCTGAAAGAGACCTGGCTATGGAGATAAATACCAGCAGATTCGGCAATGATGATATCATAGGCAAGCTGCAGCCAATATACAAGCGCTTCCATGAGCTAGGGGGCAAGTACGTAACAATAGGCTCAGACGCCCACAATATACAAGGCCTAGGCCGTTTCTACAAAAAAGCAATAGGCCTGGCCAATATGTCAAACCTGACCCCAGTCTACTTCAAAGAAAGAAAACGGATAATATGCGGCAAAAATAATTAATCATCACCAAAAGCAGCCAAATTCCCCTCTTGAGAGTAATGTCAACAACTTAAGGGTTTCTTGTAGGGGACGCACTTGCTCGTCCCGGGTATTGATACGGGTACCGCAAGGGTTGCCCATACAATCAATGTAACGCATCCTTAAGTTGTTAACATTGCTCTTTGGAGGGGAAATGCCGCCAAAGGCGGCGAGGGGTGGTTCCACCATTCACCCCCAAGGGCGAAACAGCGCAGCGCGAACAAACCCCATCCCACCCAAATAAAAAAAGGAGAACACACCATGCTAAAAAACTTAACCCTACACAAAGTAACCAACTACGAAGCCATGAGCCAAAAAGCAGCAGAAATCTTCGCAGAAGCAGTAAACGCCAACCCAACAGGCTCTTTCGGCTTCGCCACAGGCTCTACCCCCATAGGCATGTACAAGGCCCTGACACAAATGCAAAAAAACAGCCAAACAAACCTAAGCAAAATAACAGCCTTCAACCTAGACGAATACTACCCAATAAAAGCCAACGACCCTCAAAGCTACGCATACTTCATGGCCGAGCACCTCTTTACAGAAACCGGTATAACAAAATCACATATACCAAATGGCGAAGCCAAAGACCCCCAAGCAGAATGTGAAGCATACGAACAAAAAATATCCAGCACCGGCGGGATAGACATGCAAATCCTAGGCATAGGCACCAACGGCCACATAGGCTTCAACGAACCCGCCCAAAACCTACTAGCCACAACATCATATGTCCCCCTGGCAGAGGCAACAATAGAAAGCAACTCCAGGCTTTTTGCCTCTCCAGACGATGTACCACGCCACGCCCTTACAATGGGAATCCACAGCATAATGATGGCAAAACGCATATTACTTCTGGCAAGCGGCGCAAGCAAAGCAGAAATCATACGCCAAACCATATATGGCCCAATAACAACCCAAGTGCCAGCATCCCTATTACAGTTGCACCAAGACGTAACAATTATAGTAGACAGCGACGCAGCAAAGAACCTGTAAAACAACGAGAGCAAAAGGTATAAAATGAACCAAAGCAAAAACCGTAAAAACCACTTTGTAAAACAAGCTGCCATTTTGGCGGCAGCTTCGCTATTGGTACGCCTTATAGGTTTCTTCTACCGCCTCCCCCTTACAGATTTGGTAGGTGACGCCGGTAACGCGTTCTACCTTTCAGCATATTATGTATACGCATTTGCCATAACCCTAACCTCTGGGGCACTACCCGCAGCCATATCCAAACTGGTAAGCGAACGGGTAGCCCTAGGCAAATATAGTGACGCCCACGAGCTTTTTAAAAACGCCCTGGGTTTTGCTGCTATAGTAGGCGGGCTTGTGGCATTTATTATGTACTTCGGGGCAGACCAGCTTACACAAATGCGTTTTTTTAATTTTCCAGAAGCCTCGTACGCCGTGCGGGCCTTGGCCCCCACGGTTTTTGTAGTGGCACTTCTGGCCGTATTCCGGGGTTATTTCCAGGGCATGAACACTATGATTCCAACCGCTGTTTCTCAAGTCATTGAACAAATCTTCAATGCCGCCTTCTCCCTATGGCTGGCTCATGTTTTCTTCCGCACAGCCAGGGTAGAGCTTGCTGCGGCAGGGGCTGCAGCTGGCACAGGCATTGGAGCTGTTGCTGGGCTTATTGTGGTGTTCGGGTTTTACTTGCTAGTCTCCCGCAAGCTAAGGGTACGGGCAGCCGGCAACCACCACACCCTTCACCTAAACGGAGGCATAGAAAAACGCGAGGCCCAAATCAAAGCCATTTTACTAACGGCCCTCCCCATAATAGTAGGCATGGGCATATACCAGATAGCCAACTTTATAGACCTAGGCATGGCAAAAGACAGGATAATGTCTTCCGGCTATTTTACAGACGACCAAGTTGATGTAATGGTCGGCCAGTTTACCGGCAAATTTCTGCTTCTTACCACCTTACCTGTAGCTTTGTCTGTTGCCCTAAGCCAGGCTGTAATCCCAGACATTTCATCTTCCAGCGCAACTATGGACAAAGCCGCAATTAAAAACAAAATAAACACTGCAATGCGGATAAGCATGGCCCTTTCCATCCCCGCAGTTGTAGGTCTTTCTGTGCTGGCAGACCCTATACTTGCATTGCTTTTCCCAGATCACCCGCAAGGCGGCTGGCTACTGCGCTATGGCGCTGTCAGCATAATCTTTCTTGCCTTGGTGCAGGTATCCACAGGGGCATTGCAAGGTATAGGCAAAGTCATGCTTCCTGCAATAGCTGCCTTTTTTGGGGTACTAATAAAGATTCCCGTAAACTGGGTGCTTCTTGCAATCCCAAGTATTAATATACTGGGTACAGTAATAAGCACAATTGTATGCTATGTAATCGCCGCAGCAATAAACCTCTACTTCCTACACAAATACACAGGCGTACTGCCAGACTATAAAGGTGCCTTCCTAAAGCCAGCCTTCGCAGCTATGGGTATGGGATTTGTATGTTTTATTGCCCACCACACCGTGGGCCTTGCTGCCCCAGACAGGGTTGCAACCATCGTAGCCCTGGCAACAGGCGTACCTGCTTACTTAGTACTTATGTGGATGGTGGGCGGCTTCCCAAAACAGGATATAAATGCCGCACCAATCCCTAAAATAATGCGGAAGTGGATGAAGTCATAATATTTTTTTGATACAAAAGAGGTGTTCTTATGTCAAAATTTATCTACGAAATCCTTTTTGGTGTAATCGGCCTAGCCCTTGGCTTTGTTTTAATGGTTCTGCCATTAAACCCTGTATACGGCGTACTTCTTTCCGGCATCTCCTTCCTTGTGCCAATCATCATTATTTGGCTAAGGCACAATATAGAAGAAGCCCTAAAGGCATACAGCATATACGAACATTTTTTTCACATAATAGAAAAAAATAAATCCCATATTGTATCCACAAGCTTCACGGAAACAATAGAAGACGCAACAAGAACCCTAAGAAGGTCCCCCGTAAGGGCAGCACTGCTAAAAGACCAAATAGAGCAGCTGGCAAAAGGCCACTACACAGTAGCCAACCCAACAGCAATTTTTAAGCACAACACAGCTTTCCTTGATACACTAGAAAAAGGCGATACCTACAAATCCACCCACTGGTCAGACCTTAACCAATCCGTATTTTCAGAAAACGAAGACAATATATGCCCCACGTTCGAGCAGCTGATAGTAGCCCATTGTAAAGCAGCCGAAAGAGGTGCAAAAATAAGCAGGATATATGTGTTTAACGAGTACACAGACATAATGCAAAACCACTGGGACCACATGGACAAGCTAGCCAAAAGCAAAGTAGAGGTAAAAATCGTAAGATCCAAAAAATTCGAACAAGTAACCCAAAATTCAGGCTTTGTGATAATAAATAATGATATTGTGGGCATTGCAAAAGGCAAGCAAGATTCCCTGTATACTTGTACCTACTATGTCCGCTCTGGAGAAAGTTTAGACCAAGAGCATATATACCAAGTTAACGCATATGACACCATTTTCGAGTCTGCAATTACCCTTGACGAAGCGCGGCAGCGCGTTAGTGATAAAAGTTAACATTCTTTATAATAAAAGGCCCACAGTGCGAAAGTATTTCGCTGCACTGTAGGCCTTTTATGGGTTAACATTTTATACCAATCCACATCATTTATTTTATACAAACCTACCCTTGAGGTACATTCAGTCTTAATATTTCAACCTGACGCCCAGCACCAAAGGTACCGCAATTAATTTCAATTTCAATTTCTGTTGTGCCTATAGGGATCTCTACTCCATAATGGACGTGGACACTCCTCCCATCAGGAAGGCTGTTGCTAAAACTATTTGATCCCTGGCTTCGCCCAATCGCACTACTCACTGCAGAAGAATGATTTGTGAGAAACCCATCAACAAAGACAGACACCTGTGAACGTGATGTAGACCTTGTTTCACCCGAGACATTTCTTATAGTAAAACTTATCCCTATATGCTTATTCCCTTCATCAGGGGGCGTCCGCGCATCTGTTACTATAAATATATCATTTACTGTAATATGATATCGCTGAAACTCTATTAATATATTAATTGGATAACTACTTTGGCTGGAATATGGCGTTTCCAAGTATTCATTGTTTAACACAGTTTCATCCGCACTAACTTCATCCTGGGCTAATGTATAATTAAATGAAAGACCTGATGTGCGCCCAGATAAGGTTAGCTCGTTACCATCAAAAGTGTAGTACCATTCAGTAGGCAATACGCAACTATCACCACAAAAATCGGGTGTGATACATATATAAAGCACCCCATTTTCAGCCACCCACCGTATATCACTACCAATCATTTCCCCACGGCCATCTTCATTAAATACATAATATGGGCTTCCCAACCAGTACCAAGTCCCCACTAGTGATGTACCCATTTGAGTTATATAAGCTTCATTAGTAAAATGGGTTGTCTCCTCGTATACATCAACCCTCTCTTCAGCAACTTCAAAAACACTTTCAGCCACTTCCCAATGCGTCGTAAGCACATTATTTGCATTGTTAGCTGTCCAAGAGCGCGCAACAACAATAACTGACACTATGAGAGTAACAACTATAAGTGCAGCTCCTTTTTTTGTAAGAATCGGATAACCACCTGCCGTTGTTCTAGGTGCTGGCTTCACTTTACTAAAATTGGTGTTTATCGTTACCGTAGGCGCAACAGGCCGTGATATTTCCGCCTGTTTATCCTCTATCACTGGGGTACCCTGTACACTCATCATAGAATTTCCTGCATGAGGCTGATTATCCACAAAAACTGTACCGCAATAGACACATTGATTTCTAGATACTTCAAAACCATGTATATCAATTGGCGCGCCGCAGCCAATGCACTTGCTCATATTATTTTTCATTGTATACACTCCAATTCTTAAATATCCTATATGTAATCATCATAGCAATATTTTATTATAAATTGTCAGACGAATATTCTAGCCAAACAGGGCTAAAGCCTGCACTTAGTGCAAGCCTTGTGGAAGCTATGTTTGCGCTCCATGTAGTGTAGCAAGATACTTTTTCTTGCCTTTCGGTTTCAATCGCAAGTTCCTTGACCAAATACGCTCCAAGCCCATACCCCCTATACTCGGAAACGGTATCAATTCCAATTTGCCATATAGAGCCGCCTAAATGATTGTCAACGCCACCCACCGCCGCTATCTTCTCCCCATCATAAGCTGCAATCGCAAGAACCTCTCTCCCATTATACTCTAGAGAATTTTCAAATCCCTTGTATTTATAAAGTTCGTTAACGTTATCTTGGTCATACCGTTTATAGCTAAAATTCAAAGGTTTCTCGATGACTTTTTGGGGGAGCAAATGCAGATACCGAATATTTTCTTCACCTAATTTTTTGCCATAATACCGCAACTTTTCATTTATAAGATAAAAATTATCCGAATCCATTATAAGGCTAGCAGGAGTTAATTCAAAATTTTTAAAACACCATTCAACCATTTTTTTATCTGCTCTAATAACCGCATTGTTTCCGAACGAAACCATTTGAAAAAATATATCTTGTGTTTCAATAAATACATTTTTATCTGATTCGAAATCTGTAACACAACATTTCCAAGCTACAGACAATTGCTTTTTAGCAGATAATATTTTATCTTTTTTATCCATGACAACTCCTGTCCACAGCATAGATTTTATGCACACATCATGCTTATTATGGTGCATTACTGCTCTCTTTGTCTTTGTTAAATGTAAAGGCCGGCAACCTCAATTGGTTTGCAAATTTTGAAATAAACCAATTCTAAAGTTCTATTAAAAAACTTTCATTCAGCCAGTAAAGCTATTTTAACACAACTATGGTGCTTTTGTGACGAAGCTATCCAAACTGCGTTATTTTAATCCTTTGCAAGTTACATCATAGATGCTTATTTTATCATATTTTAACCTTGTAATTTAATTAAAGGTCTTCCTTTTTAGGAGACCTTTATCATAAATACTTGCTCTCAATTTCATTTTTAGTCAACCAAATAAAAAAGGCCTCCCGCAATACCGCGAGAAGCCTTTTATTTACTAAGTTTTTTCTATTGAACCATCTGGGACTCGAACCCAGGACCCCTTGATTAAAAGTCAAGCAAACAAGATACATACAAGCAAGCAAAAACACGGATTAAGCCAGCAATTAAGCGATAATTACGTCTTTTATATACCGGGAATTTGCGGGTATTTGTATCATAATTTGTAGTCAAAGTTAGTCAATGTTAGTCAAATTTAGTCAAGGGACTGTAATAAGAAATCGTTAAGCTTTTCGGCTGTGGCCTCTTTATTGCGATTGTCTAAGTGTGTGTAAATGTCCATAGTAATACCTATACTGCTATGCCCCAAGATAACTTGGGCAGATTTTATATCAACCCCGGCATTATATAAAAGTGTGGCATAATTGTGCCTAAAAATGTGGGCTGTAATATCTTTTGTGCCAATGGCCTTTTCGAATTTTGACCACATATAGCGGTATCCGGTTTTGGTCATAGTCTCGCCATCTTGGGACACAAACAGCAATTGCGAATCAATTGAGTTTACATACTCACGCAGAATGGATTGCAGCGGGGCAAGAATTGGTATTGCCCTTAACCCGGCTTTAGTTTTTGGATTGTACTTTATTTCTGATTTGTTAACTTTGAAAATGATGGACTTATTAACCGATATCTCCATTCGGCTCCAATCAATATCATCTTTTGTGATTGCTAGGGCTTCGCCTCGCCTCATGCCGGTATATAATAATAAAAACACGAAGCAACGAGTCTTGATATCAAGGGATAGTGCTTTTATATTTTCAAATTCTTCGGCAGTTAATGCGCGTTTTTCTTTTTTTGGAGTAACAGGTGGTAAATGAATACCCAGGGCTTGATTTTTTAATATTAAATCGTTTATTACAGCCTGTTCCAACATCTGATTTACGGTTAATGCAAATATCTTAACAGTTCTGGGTTTATGGCTATTATCGTTGACTATTTTTTGCAGGTGGGCTGTTTTTAGGTCTTTTAGCTTAAGGTTCCCAAGTGGTGCAATTACATATAACCGCAATGTATCACCATACATTGTATGTGTATTGTATTCCACGTTGGTTTTATATGTATTTAGCCAAGTTTTAGCCCATTCGCCTACTGTGATATCACTGTCCACCTCCAGGCCCATGCTATATTGCAGCCGTAACTCATTAGCCCTTTCTTTAACCTCTTTTTGGGTTTTGCCATATATCAACTTACGCTTTGGCTTGCCGTCTGCGTTATATCCAATCATTATTGATAATTGGTAACGGCCATCTGGACGCTTTTTCACAATAAAAAACCCCTTTCTCACACGCCCAAAGCATGGTAGAATAGGGGCGCAATATACTTGACTTGGTGGTGCTTTGGCATCATCGTGGCCACTTGGTGCTGGAACACCGGGTGGCCATTTTATTTTTAATGGGTTGTTACGCTCTTTTCACTATTGATACTTCAACGGGGGTGGGGTTGCCACTCTTTGGGCGTGGGATTTTTGTAAAATCATACTTTCTTATTTCGTTGTAATCTTCACGCTCAACGATTACGGTATAACCATCCTTAAACTTGCCTGCAAATGGGTTTTTACGCCAGTTTGTAAAGTCCGTAATTTCTGGGATATCATCGAAATTTATATCTTCATCCTCATGCATAATCATAGATTTTGCATCATTATTCATAGTCCTACCTCCTATACTCTAATTGTTCGCTCTTGGTGGCCTTACGGGCAGAAATCAGCCGTATAATAGAATCGCCATTCCTATAACAGTGACAGACCATAAGTAGCCTGGCGCGTTCACTAAAGCCGATTATCTTAAATCTTGCTTCATGTTCAGAGTGTTCCTCGTCATCGGAAAATAATGCATTTACATCGTCAAAGACGGAAGCGGCCTCTTCAAAAAGCACACCATGTTTTACAAAATTAGCTTCGTATTTTTCATCGTCCCAGACAAATTTATCGCCTTGCAATTTTAAACCGCCTTTCTATTACTTGAATAGATTTTCCTTTTTGCTCATGGGTTATACTCCTTAGCAAAAACATCAATCACGTACAAGCTGAACAACCACGCAACCCAGATTGTGATATTGTGCCACGGCGAACATTCCGAGAATTTACAATGTGGTGGCAATTCCGTCTTGAATGCCATACAGTCCCCGTACCAGGAATCCAAAATACGATACGCTCCACAGGCTCAAAACATGCCCACCTGTTACCCGTTGGGGGCAGGGGGCGTATATACTCCACTGCCCCCACAGCAGACGCACGGGCAAATGTATATGTTCCAATCGGGGCTTCAATACTTGTTAATGTAAGAATATCGCCATTAATAGAATAGCGCCATGAAACCGCCGTGTCACAACTTACACCGCATAAAGCATGAGTCATGCAGCCAGAAATTGCATCCACACTGCAACACAGCAAATGAGACCTACATATAAATAAAACCCCATTATTTACGCGCCAGTCTAGGTTAATTTCAGTTACGGTACCCTGACCATCATCCCTGAATACATAGTAAATCAAGTATTCATTTTCATTGGTACTGAAATTACAACTTATACGAGATGTGGCCCACGAACCAACTAAGGGGTGGACTTGGGTATTATCTACATCATAGCTTACATCGTCGGCATATTCATCATTAATGACCTCACTTAGTTCATAATAATCATACTGCCTTTCAATCGTATTATTTTCAAAAGTGCTGGCTTCAGCATCAGAATAAAACAGCATATACTCAATAAAATCAGTATCCATAGAGCGTATACCAAATTGCGGAGATGTCCATATGTGTTGGTGGCCAAAAAGTATGTCTATTAGACCAATAGTCCTAACCAGTATTTCATCCCAATAAACATCAAAGCCAACCATTTCTAATATTACATTAGTTATAGATGCAATTGGGCCATATGCCATTACCATAGGTGCTTGCGAGCCAAATGCAGCCACTATATTTTCATATGCATCACCATGTGTAAACTCTATAATTAACCTTCGAGGCATATCTCCACACCATGACACTGACACTATTTGTTCACCATGGTACATGCGTTCACTTAATATTTCCAACAAGAAAGAAGGATTTTCTGCGATATCAGAAACAGAAAGATTATTGTCACTGAGATATCGCATAGTCCAAGAATTAAATGGATCGTGGTGTCGTGAATGTCCCACTGCCACGGCATCTACATAGTACAGGGAATCGCGCCCGTTGTCATGGACCGGGACAGCTGCATATACAACTACCACCATAAACCCGGCCACAAAGCAGGCTATAGCACCAATTACTAGCCTTTTTATAGGCATCTCTTTGAGTGCAAATAAGATAACTGCAATAATTAAGGCTAAAGTACCCGCAACCGCTATAAGCCACAGTGCCTCATATAAGTTTGTTGGCAACATTGTTATGCGCCCCTCTCACATTTTGGCAGAATAATACCAAAAGGAACAAAAGATAACAAGCTAGATAGTTAAAACTCTTCCCACAGTTTTTAGCACATCATGCTCTTTTATTATTATCGCCGGGTAAGCATCGTTATGGGATACCAAAGATACCATCTTACCACTTCGCTTGCTGCTTATTTGCAACACTTTACAAAACGACTCGCCATTCAAGACAAATATACCTACTTCACCGTCTCTTATTTCCGGGGTGGCTTCTACCCATACAATATCACCGTCTAATATATTGGGTATCATACTGTCCCCTGAAATCTGTATTCCAAAGTCGGCCTTTTGAGGTATCGCAGAAGCGGGGAACTCTCTTGTTTCGAAATTATCACCATCAGAAAGATAATTGCCAAACCCTGCAGCAGCGGATTCCCAATAAACTCTCATGGATACTACATCTTCACAATGTGGGTGTGACTGCGACATCTCCCACATCTTTACTTGCTGGGTTCGTTCGTATTCTGAATCCAATATAAAGTCTACAGTCCGCTTACCGTGTCCATCTAGGGCGCGGTATTTTTTTATATGCCGTTGTTCGCCTTGCGAAAAAATAAAACTCTCTTTGAGCATTGCAATATCATGATTATTTATTTCTCCCCCATTCAAAACGGCAATATCAACATTCAAGCCTTTGGATATTTTTGCAGCTACATCCAATGCCACGCTTTTGGACTTTCTTGAAATGATACTACGTATGGTTGAGTCATGAAGCCCCGTAAGCCTTGCAACATCTGGGATTGACAATGAGCCCCTATCCATTAAATCTAACAAAATTTCATAAAAGAACATCTGCAACACCTCATTTCGAGGGCAGTATAACACATAAATCACGCATTGCAAGAAATAATTAAGCAAAGGGTTTGACGCGCCACGCATTGCGTGTTATTCTCTGCGCATCAATAACGCATTGCGCGAATGGAGGTGTCGATAACGTGCATAAATCAATTGGATACACAAACCTTAAGGCAGAAATGGCTCGACAAGATATATCAATTAAAGCTATAGCCGAATCCGTTGGGATAACAAGGGATACGCTAAGTAAAAAATTGAGGCGGAAAACACCCATAACACTTGAAGAGGCCTATGCAATTAACAAAATATTTTTTCCTGACCAAGATATTAAATATTTATTTAGTGAATCATTTCTTGGGCAGGTGGAAGCATCCTAACCACCCCCATCCCCCAAGAAAAGGAGCACACGCCATGAATGATAAAGAAAAAGGGAAATTGCTACCCTGCCCATTTTGCGGAAGCGAGAACCTTCATGCTGGATATACGGAAATCCGTGAGACATACACCACGCTTGCAAATATGACTAGCGTAGAATTTGTTCCTTCATGTAGCGGGAAAATCTCATGTATGAAATGTGGCATAGGTTTCAGCAAGCGTGGCATAACTGCAAAAACGCTTGTTAATAAATGGAACACAAGAAAAGTGGCCGGCCATATGGCACAGGATGATTTGCAATGAAAGGAGAGGTATCTATGTCTATTAAAAAAACAAGAGCAAGCAAGTCAGAGCTAAACAGAATGGCCGAAATATGGGCAATTATTCAAAGATTGCCAGAAGCAGACCAAATAGCGATTTACTACTACATGAAAGGCCGGTTTGATGCTGGAATTGCAGACATTGAAATACCCAATGTCAAGCACAACGCAGCATCCTAACCACCCCCATCCCCCAAAAAAAGGAGGCAGCACATGGAAAAAATCAAGCTTACAGACAAGGAGATTGGAGAAATAACCCTTCATGAAGCTGCATATGTGTATGCAAATCATGGCATATCTATTCGAATTGAAGATGGTAAACCCGTTTATGCGCAAAAAGAAGGTGGCGTCCCATTGTGGTGTTGGTGCATAACATGGGGCATTCAAATAGCTGCAATAATAATTAGCATTGCTGCTATCACCATGGCTGCTATAAATGCATAAAAAAAGAAACGGTACCAATTGCAAGAGCGCACAAAGCAATAATTGTGGTAATAATCCATCTCACCCACTCAGCTTTCTTAACACGCTGTAAGAAGCTCATATTTTCTTTATGGTGGGCAGATGCTTGGCGCATGGCTGCACGTTCCCGTGTGGCCCGCTCAATTTCAAGTGTTCGCGCTTGCCTTTGGTTTTCTTGATGGTGATGTTTTTCTTGCTGCAGCCGTTGTTTTTCAAGGCGGTAATGCTTATCGTTTGGCACTTTAAACACCCCTTTCTATGCCGATATTACCAGACACACAGCAGCGGGGCAAACAGCAGCATCCTAACCACCCCCATCCCCCCACAGAAAGGAGGTCACTCAATGAATTTGACAGAAAAATACAAAGAAACAACAAATGAGGTCATTAACCTATTAGCCAAAAAAGGCTACACAGTAAGCGAAGCATGTTCTGTGTTACGCCATATCAGTAGTGAGATATCTGCGTTCGCATCTGTGCAGCCTATCCCAGCACACATACCGGAGGCAGAAGCTAAGTCATGGACTTAATAGCTTTAAGTATATTTTCAAGGTCTTCGGATTGCCTATCATTTATGTTAGCCAAACCCGTTGCCAACCCGCAACGCGATAATTTCCCGCTAACTGAATCCCCATAAGATAACCTCTTATACACACAATCATCACGGTATTCCCCATTAATAAATGGGCAAAATGATTATTCCATTATATACACCCCCTTTCCTGGGGGATTGTACCACATGAAATAAGAAAGGAGGGCCAGCATGACCAAAGAAGCGACAAAACTCCTAACAACCCATGACATTATGGCGCGCTGGCAGTGCAGCTATGACACGGCCCTAGCCTTTATGCACAGAAGGGGCAGCGGGGCAGTAAAACCATCAAAAAAGCTACTAGTAAGCGAACGCGAAGTAATTGCCTATGAAAACGCCCGCAAAGTTCGGACGGGGTGATTGTTGATGGTTGTGTTGGATTATTTGCAAAGCATACCCCAGGCAGTGTTGATATTGCTACTTATTTGCTTAATAAGAATATCCGTGTACTGCATAAAAGAAGGATATAAAAGCTACCGAAAAATAAAGAAGGGGGAGATATAAATCGTGCAAAGCAATAAAAATGTAATACTCGACCTTTGTGGCGGAACTGGAGCATGGAGCCAGCCGTACAAAGAAGCTGGATACACCGTTGTTATTGCAACACTCCCAGAATATGACGTAGTGTATGTGAAGCTTGACCTTTACTTGGGTAAGGGAAAGTACGGTATATCATTTCGCAATCAAATAACAGGCACATGGGACTATGTGGCCTATGAAGATATATGTGGCATTCTCGCAGCACCACCATGCACGGAATTTAGCGTGGCCAAGACCACGCGCCCACGTGATTTTACCCAAGGAATGAAGCCAGTTGAAGCATGTATGCAGATTATATGGGAGGCCCAGAAACATACCAGGTTAGACTTCTGGGCGCTGGAAAACCCCCGCGGGTTTTTGCGCAGGTTCCTTGGCATACCCAAATACACTTTTGAGCAATGGCAATTTGGCGGGGACATGAAAAAAGCTACTGATATATGGGGTTATTTTAATATCCCAACGCCCACGAATAAAACGAATGAAGGGTTAAAGATGAAGGAATTCAAAGGTGGACGCATAAGAAGTGCATCATATGCAGGCGCAATGAAAATACCTGCGGAATATGCAGATTACATCAGCACAATCAAAGGCCATGATGCAAAGAGGGCAGCAGTGCGGGCCATTACGCCCGCCGGGTTTGCCCAGGCATTCTATAAAGCAAATAAGCCAAGGCAGGGGTAGCGACATGACCATCCAAGATATTTTGCAAAAGCAAGACCTGCCATACAAAGCCAAAGTAGCCCATGCGGAATTACGTGCCCGGGAATTTTACGACACCATAGTAGGGCAG
>Ga0131853_10002557_pt1 | contig 32461 bp, 14 predicted proteins | sample TergutLab28metaG_FD_92764 | JGI IMG/M metagenome (GOLD analysis project Ga0131853, IMG submission 92764) | Labiotermes labralis P1 segment gut microbial communities from Petit-Saut dam, French Guiana - Lab288 P1 (version 2) (version 2) | ecosystem: Host-associated > Arthropoda: Insects >... | reverse complement strand
TAATTAGCGCAACTAATTAGCGCAACTAATTAGCGCAACTAATGCACATCCATAAAATTGTTTACATTAAAACATTTAAAATCATTCCAACATGTTTCGATCCTAAGTTCATCTTCAGGGAGCTACGTTACGCATAAAGATTAATTGACAAAAACTACAAGATAAGAAGACTACAAACAATGCCATCAGGTTCAGAATAAACCAAGAAATTCAATTCCTGTACCGCAAGAAACAATACCTCAACCAACGGCTGTATTACTTACAACTGGAAGGTGTACATCACTATAACGCTATGTGGCAGCACATACAAGGATGTATAGACATAGCCAGGAACAGCATAGCTCCCTGAAGATGATCTTAGGACCGAAACATGTTGCAGCGATTTCAAATGTCTTAATGTAAAAATTTTATATATGTGCATTACTTTGTGCGCTAATTAAATGATTCTAGGAAATGCACGGTACAACGATGAAGATGTGAATATGTTTATTTAAATTATTTTACTGTTTTAATATTATAGTACCAAATTGTCATAAGTCGGATATACATATTGTTGTAGTAATTTTATTTATAAGTTTAAATTGTAAACAGATTTTATCGATTCAATATATCGACAGGATACTTGGAATAATGATGAACCGATATCTAGCCTATATATTAGTGTGTAATGAACCATTGGTGGTAAAATATGAATTATAATATTTGCAGTCTACTTTTGTATGTCGACATTATTTAAGTCCTAATTGATTTAATTAAAAATAAAAACAATTTTTATAATATTAATTCTATGCAACAAACCAACAAATGCACATCAGTAAGATATGCTTTATCAAGTATTAATATTTACAGACGTGTTTCAATCGCTTCTGCGACCGTAATCGGCGTGGCATACAAGAATGCAACAATGAACAAAAAATTGCACAAAATTGCACATAATTTCATATAGCAAATATTACTGCACTCTGTATTAATAGTTGTCCAAAGAGATGCAACACAAATCAGCCTATTTATTATTCTGCAAGTTCACTCTATATGTTTCGGGTGTCAACCACACCCATCATCAGGAGTACATAAAACTGTAACTACAGCCTCTGGTACTGTTCATGCTGTGCTGTGAAGCTACCTCCCTCCAGTGTGGCCAAGCTTGGCCACATTGGAGGGAGGTAGCTGTACAAAAAATATGACCAGTACCGGAGACTGTAGTTACTGTTTTGTGTACTCCTGATGATGGGTGTGATTGACACTCGAAACAGGTAGAGTGAACTTGCAGAATAATAAATATACTGCTTTGTGTTGCATCTCGTTGGACAATTATTAATATAGATCAGCGATGCACGGAACCATAAACATAAAACCACTACACACATTTATTATTAACTCCACTTTATTAACACTGTGTCACTCAGGCGTGTTTCAGCCATCAAAGGCCCATCTTCAGGAAGTACGAGAGGTACATTTCAACAACAAGATCAATAAAATTATTCACCAGATGCAAAATTCATCTTAGCGAGCAGCAGTGTGTCATACACTACGCGGCAGCTACTTGACTTTTGCGATGAATAGTAATATACGATAAAACACGTTCTATTGATGTGCATTTGTTGGTGTGTTACACATTATAAATATTCTTTAATGCGCAGATATGGAACATGTAAAGGCCATTCATGTCCAGTAGGCAAAATCAGTTCATGAACACAATAATGCAAAAGCAAAATTTCTCCGAACTAATACTGTTACTTTTTTCAACAAAATGTGTAGACCAGACTACTTAAATCCTGAATATGTACATATTACAGATCAATTGAAATAATTCACTTAGTATTAGTACCAAATGAATAGCTGTACCTCAAGGACAACTGAAGATGTAAATTGTAATATCTGATGGTTTTATTTATACATTTTGTGAAAAAAAAATTGTATATTATTTGTATTCTTGTGTAACACCCTGTTGATGGTCGCAGAAGAGACTGAAACATGCCGGTGAATAGTAATATTTAAAAAAAAATGTATTATTGATGATCATTTGTTGGTTTGTTACATAGTATAAGTATTCTTTAATGTACGTATATGGAACATGCAAAGGCCATTTGTTATAATATTCAAACACAGGCGTACTCCATTTATATGGGTACAGTGTGTTTGCTACAAACACGACTCCATATCATTTTTAATGTACACAAGAATATTCTCCTACAGCATGTAGTTACATATGCGTATGGATTCTTTACCAATATGACCGATTTTTGTACCGCGCATTGGTACTCATTGTCGGTAATTCTATTGCTAAACGGCACCTCTGGCACTTTTGAAACTGCCATATTCTTGCGCAGTAGCTCCTTCCCTCCAGAAAATAAGATTTTCTAAGGACTCAGAAACATCTTCTAGGGAATTTTCTTTGTTCCCTGCGAATAGCAATGGAGTCAACAAGATGAACTGGATCAGGGACTTCCTTTTGAAACTTGGAAGAAAAGAAAGAGTGGGATGTAGAGGCAGAGTGGAAGAGAGGATGAGGACAGAATGTTTCTTCTGCAGTTCTGATTCTTTTATAGTTTCTACAATGTACCTGATAACACTAAGTGTATATATATATGTATATATATTTATATATATCTGTTGGAAACAAATTACGAGTTTATCAAACTTTACTGAGTTTCACAGAATTTCTGTTTTCATCTGTATTGTTTCTCTGTCAAGTTTTGTTCACACTAAAGGATACAAAGTTTTCGGTTGTTCATATGTGTGCCTGACACAAAGTTTGCAAGCTTAGAAAAACTAATTGAAGCTCTTTACATTCCTCCCTGTCTTAATACAACAACAAACATTCAAACCTCGCAGCAACAGAGGCGAAGTTCTAAAGACAATCACGCATAAAATTAACAGGACCTGAACAATATAACGCTGTGTTGAAGAATATTTGTTTTATATTTTTTCATCTTCTTCAGACTAAACTCTGGTTTCAATGGAGTGTGAAGGGTTTAGTTCTTATGCAGTTAACTGTACCGCAGTGGGAAATAATACAATCAAGAGAAAGGTATTTCCTGTTTAGGCAATCAGGCGACAATCATAATTTGGCACGGTGCATACGAAGTTTGTATATCGAAATACAAGAAGACTGTTGAAATGATTGTGTTGTTAAGGTTGTAAACTTTATGGAATTCTGCATTACACATAATCAGATGACAAGTCGATAAACCGTCAGAACATAAATTATATTTAAGGATGTTAGTTTAGATATACGCTACATAATTCCATGTGATATTTGAGAATTATCGTACGTGTCGACATAATATCGGACATAGCACAGAGTATGGGCTATAAAATCTATAGTACGGATTTCAAGCTTCACAAATCTAACAACTGCAACGGGAAACGTTATTTACACAGGTGATAAATGATAAGCTGTTTGGGTTTATCCGTGTACGTTGCACAAGTCTCCACTGTATTCACATTTATTCCATATTTTATCGTCAATTACTTCGCAAGATTGAAATGTGCCCGACTTTCTCTACACTTTTGTCCGCAGGGTATCTTTTTCTTGTTGATCAGTATCGTCGAAGTTAACTGGAACCCCTCTTTCATTAATCAATATATTTATTTAATTCTGCGTGACTTGGGTTAGGTTAGGTTAAAAATCAGTCGGCGCGTCAGTAAAATTTTATCAATTAATTTCAGGTACTGCACGAAATGTCAGCAAATCCGAGATGTGTTCTCTGATTGTTTGCCCTCAACATACTTTACATGTGCAAAAAGTCCAAACATGTGTCCGCTATACTTGGTGGTGTTTAGACTAAACACTTCTATGGAATTGAACTCATTAACGCTTTACAGACGAAGCGCAGACAGCTTTATTTAAAGACTCAGTCCGTACCGCGCAGTAAACACTTTTCATCTCGGCTATAAAAACCAATCAGTTTATGGTTTAAGTGGCACAAGTCGCTGTTTGTTCTCAGATAAATGCAAAACACATAAATACAGTGTGGGCAGAGCGTACAGTTGTTGAATGTTAAACTGTTGGTGCATCACGTAACCAGTAGGATTTAAAAGGTTAAATATACTGTTTTAATTGTTTGCGACCTTCTACGTGACGTTGAAAACTAAAGTTACGGAGTTCTAAAATAAAGCTCGTCTTAACTGATACTGACCATGGAAAATACACCTGTTGAAATCAGAATATATTGTTTGAAATATTCCATAATTTATAAATATTCCACTATACACAAAGGATAATTGTTTTGTTGTTTTGTACGGTGTCATAGCGGACAGGTTTTTGATAAGAGGATAATGAAGGCGTATGTAGTCGTTTGACGAGGTTATTTAATTTTTTACCATGGCGCAGCAGTCCTATTGGGCCAAGGCCTCCTCATTATCGAGGATTCACAATCATACTCAGACACACTTAGCCCGACGCAGCGACCTCTACCTGACAACACACAACACTCACAAGAGAGACATCCGTGACCTCGGCGGGATTCGAACCCACAATAACAACAAACGATCGGCCGTAGACCCACACCTTAGACTGCCCTGCCATGGGGATCGGCTAACGAAGTCATTAGAAAAACAAAATGAGAGTTGAATTGTGTTTAATACAGCAGGTTACTTATATTTTAACAGCTGTGCCATGGTGGTTAAACGTCCGGACCTAAACGCAGAGACCAGGGTTTAGTTGCAGGCAGGTCTGTGTAGGATTGTTGTGGACAAAGTGGCAGTGGGATAGGCGTTTCTTTGACTGGTTTGTTTTAACCTGTCAATATCACTTCAACACATTTCCATATTCATTCTCCCATCTGTGTCACAAGCTGTATAAGGTCAGCATCTCATTCCCTTGTTAAACAACACACTTTATGTTTGGAAAGGCACTTTAGGCGCATTTGCAGAATTGCGAAAAGCGACTATTAGCTTCGTCATGTCCGCCTGGAACAATTGAACCGATTTTTATCAAATTTGACATTTCGACAATCTGTCAAGAAAATTCAAGTTTCTTTAAAATCTGACAAGGAAAACATGTGCTTTACATGAAGAACTGTGCACACTTGTTATAATATCTCGCTGATGTATTTTTAGAATGAGAAATATTTCAGACAAAGTTTGTAGTTAAAACAAAAACACACAATTTATGTCCAAACATTTTTTTTCCGAAGATCGTGACGCTTATATGATAATGTAGGAAAATGTGGTACGACCACACAGGGCACAGATGACAATATAATACGACGCATGCGTATTGTATGCTGGATAAATAAGACTACAGACACACACTCGGAACTTGTAATAATTTTTGCTTTTCCAAGGCACACATAGTTAGGCGAATGCCCCAGGGCGTTGTGTTGTGGGTACGTTGGGTGTCCGGTCTTTAAGTGTGTTGTTAGTCTGACTAGTGTACCTGTTTGGCCACTATTGTGATAGAAACCCTAAAATGAACCAGAATGCTAAACACAGAGGGATGTTCTGTATAATGTTTGGATACAATCCACTGAAATCAGAATTTCGTGAATTTTTTTCTGCAGATTTAATTCCCATTTTCTCTGTTTTTCTCCTCATATTTTTCTCTCGAGTTTTAAGTTACAAAGTTCTGAAACGTCTGTTTTGCTCAAGGAATGTTCACATTGTCAGTTTGTTCACTTGGAGCACCAAAGGAAAGGAAGATTTGCTGTAAGTGATCCATCTTTCAACATTATATTTTTGTCAAAGTGACTGGGTCATTCTTCAACAGAACACACACTATGTAGACCTCAATCAATCATCTGTTTAAGAACAACTTTGATTGCTGTGTACTTGTCCAACGGAAAAGAATCATGTACCTTATAAAAGCAATATTACTGTGTTAGGAGATCAACTTTACCAGGTAGAAAGGAGAGTTTATTTTGGTGACAACCCATCAGTTTTAATATATTTTCCTGTCAATACTTGCTTTCAGTTATTTTTAAAATGTTTCACATTCTGCCATGGTTTTAAAAGCCAAACTTGTTTTACACTGTAAGCTCTAAAGAAACTCGTATTTCACTTCGTGTTTTTCCACGAGAACATTCTACTGCTACGAAAAGTTTGACAAATGACGTTCGCGATGAGTGGAAATGAAAGGAAATTTGAGTCTGCTAGGGCCAATATTGGACGAAAATAGAGTTTTTTTCAGACTGACTGATTATAAATCAATATCTTCGAACGTGACGGCTAGAAACAGTCACGTATAGACCTACATATCCCAAAGGCACTATGATTGCCAACTTCTGCATTAGTCTCACAGTAGTTGTCACGGCTTGACATTTTCTCCATTCCGTCTGTTCCAAATTTTTGGCAAAAAATGATATGTTAGAAAGAGTAGCTCTTAAAAACACGCTCTCTATTTGGCGTCAAATAATAAATATGTGGTACTGAATTTGAGGTTTACAGAAATATCAATTTTCGAGCCTGTTAGAGCTTGCATGCAAGATAAAATGCAAATTGGAAACGAATGAATGAAGAAGTGTAAAATTTATATGCATGAAACTCTGCAGTTATCCTGATCTGCATTTTGGGTCATTTTGTTACCATTATGCATAATAGAGGGTTATTAAGTGATTGAATTGACAAATGGTGAAGAGGTTTTTCAATGCCAAACGGGGAAGCGAAATTCGGAGACATATATATGAGGTTTAAGCTTACAACCACATGAAATATGGTTAGTTGAAGCACCATGCAGAGTCCTATGCTGTTGAGGAATGCTAAAACATTATACTTGCTAGCCGATCATTTGCAACGATGTCACGAAAAGTGCTGTGGCGTTGGGGGATGCGGAGTTGTGATAACAGATTGAAAATTGAATCAAAATGCTTGGAGAGGCCAGGAGTTTCCAAAGAATAATACGCACCTTACCTCGTGAAACACATACGAACTTTTTCATTTAGTCTCTTTCATACTTGTGTATTATGTGCATCAGATTTTGAGTACTTGGATCAAAATTTCTGAATGTTTTTACTCTCAGAAGATTGTTTTCTTACGATGCGTGGTAAAGGGACATGTGTACACCTTGCTGACAAGCGGGATGTATATCCGACCACAGGTGGTTACAGAAAGTTTGCAATGACTACCGTAAACTGAAACACTAACAAAGTGCTTTAGTATGTATAACAGAGAAGTCGTTTCGTTGCCAGGCGTTTCTTTACCACTCAATTGCGGGGTTCAAAATTGAAATTATTTTTGAGGACACTGTGTTGGCATTTTATATGGAGACTAAAAACAAGATTCTAACTGAACATTGTAAACAGCAAATTATATGGTGATGGTGTGACACGAAGTTCCATGTTGTTTCTTAGGACTTTGTATATAGCACTATTTCTGTATCCAAAATACTCATCCTTTGTACATGGCTTGCTTTCCTTGTACACATGGAGATAACAATAAGGAATAGTTGGTCTACTGGGACCATAAGTGTAATGCACAGTGGGACACAGGTTCTACACAGGGACCAGAGAGAGTAGACTTTTGTTATCCTGTCCAGCTGAAAAAGGAAGTATAAACCCAATTCTAAAACCTTGTGCCTTGATATAAATAGCTGTCAAATAATTCTGTTTTGCTTTCTCATTCCCTCCTTCCCATTCCTCTGTTCTTTACATTCACTTCCTTTATAATACAATCACATTATCTATCTCATCTAAACTCTGCCGCTTACACAATAGGCTTATCCTCGCTTAACGTTATTTATTATAAAAATCAGTATAGTCCGTTGATTTGATTGGTTATTCGAAAATAAAGAACACCTCGTTCTGTTCTGCTCTGTGTGATCAGGGGTTTATTAACCTAACCTATACCACGAATACATGTGACTCTAATCGTTTTGTGTCACTTTGTGTAATAATTAGACTGGAATAAACATAACTTTGTTTCCGTATTAAATCGGAGTGTTCAATAGAAATGCAACAAAACTAGATTTTTGTCGAATTACGCCTGGAGAAAACTAGCACTAAACATTGCGGAAGACTTGGTGCTGCAAGTTAAATGCATAGACAGGGCGCGTCTCTATTAGCTTGTAGGCTTTGCTGTCCGATATGTCACAGAATATGCGTGGTTCTATTTACACTTGGGCTTGAAGCGGTTAACGGGTGAAAAACAAGTCGTCTGTGTTATTATTTCAGAAACGTGATTCTGATAAGTGGCACAGTTTTGTGCAAAAGAGATCCCAGAGGAGGACCATGTACAACCTTTCAAAACCCAATGGTAACTATGTATACCACTCGCTCTAACGTTACGGAATTCTATTTTCCCATATGCTATGTTGCCAGCAGTTCCTGTAATAAAGAACTATTATTTTATAAACTTTCCAGTCAGGTAGAAAATTTCGTACCAAATTTAAAAGGAAATTCGGCCTTCATAAACTGTGCCCATGGTTCAGGCTTTCAGTGATCGGCTTATAACCTCGGAGGACCGGGTTCGATCTTAGGTCAGGCGATGTGTGGTTTCTGGTGGACAAAGTGACAATGGGAAATGCTTCTTTCCGAGTACTTCAAATTTTTAATTACACACACCAACACATGCACATGTGCGTCGTATGCTGTGCAGCTGCACACCATACGACGCACAACCATAACCAGGCTCATTCTAAACACCGTACGACTCACACACAAAAACACGACGTGCTGCCACAGCACCAAAATTAACATAACGAAGTAATTCACTGAATGTTTTAAATTATAACTTTAGCAAGGAAAAATATATCCTCCCTGAGGATGATGGTGTGATCGAAACATGTAGGAGCGTTTTAAATGTTTTAATGTAAATTTTAGGCTTTTTAAAATTATATATATATATATATATATATATAGATATGTGCATGTGTTGGTGTGTGTAATTAAATAATCTACAGAATGCACGGTGAAATGATAAAATACTTAAATTTCGTTCTGTCGTCACCAGTCAGTTTTGCTCATTTTCCCCTCGGTAATCCTGCTGTTCCGTACAGAATGATAGGCTGACGAACCAATGCCCTTTCGGATAAGAAGGTTTCGGACTGGTTGTTAAATTGATGTCGACCAAGACAGTACACTCAAGACAGTCCCAAACACCCTCACAAGAAGACGCTCCAAGGCGTTTAAGTCTGTAATCATCTGACTCGCTACTGAATAAGAACTGGTCATGGGTCGCAGGGTGTTGTAGGGGATGGTGACTGCGATACCATGACAGACGAACTGTCACTTTCAGTCTGTTTTGGGCTTGTACTTAACCTTCATGGACCTAATGCCACGCTCCACTGAAGGCATTAGCCGTCAAAGTGACTTTTTCCTTTATATTTCCCGAAAAAACCAAACGGTGATAAATTTAAATGTTAAATGTACCAGATGTAGCAGTTAGAGTAAATCTTTATTAATCCATTTTCTCAGTTATGTTCTAGTTCAGGCGGCTGCAGCCAGTCCTTCCACATTATTTCCAGTCTACAACATCTATATTTTTAAAGTGCATCCTCGTACATGCACTGAAGCTCTGTACAGGCCGTACGGCCCCTAGGGGGAGTAGAGTTATAGCTCTACTCTTTCTTGATCACGGCATTAGAAGGGGTGAGGGGTCAGCGTCACGCCCCGGCCGCTCTTTACTTCCGGGAAAGACCCGGTACCCATTGTACAGGAGGCTGAGTGGGCCTCAGGGCCGGTCTAGACAGGTGCGGAAAATCTCGACCCCGACCGGAATTCGATCCCCGGACCGTCCAGGCCGTAGCCAGTCGTTATACCGACTACGCTACCCGGCCCACCTACAGCACCTATATATCATGCCATAATATTCAACCCTGTTTTGACGAGTAAGGTTTACGTGTACGGAAAAGTCAAAACAGACCTCAAAATTTGAGACTGTATGGAAGAGGAATCATTTAAATTTCCGTGATGGCATAAGGTTGAAATTTCTGCACTGTCTTCCGATTTCTTAGACATTCAGTGGTGTTTCGACATTTGAGGTTCACAGCGGTAACTTTGAGGTTTAGTGTCGCCTGCGAGGTGGCGCAGCGTAGACTGGTAAGAACTTACGTACTTTTGGAGGAATGTGCTGCCCCCCTCTCCCAGATGTAAGAGAGACTGCACGTTATCGGCAATGGAGGCAGTATTTTCTTCCGAAAACATGTACAATTATTTCTACTAACCTGACTGTCGTCACAGCCCAGAAGAGTGCAAATTTTTTTCGTCCTTTTATATTAGTTTTTTAATAGAGACTCACCAAAATTGTTCACAATATTTCTTCTTTTTCATTGGTTTCAATCTTGCCAATTTTTCGTAATAACTGTCATTAAAATTCATATTCCTGCATTTCGTCGCTCAGACATAAAGTCACGTGATTCTCAGTAAAATAGTGTGCGTATAATGTAACATTGACACGCGTTAGCCTAACCATTTTTGCCGCGGAAAAGCAATACGTATTTACATATTCTGAGTGTGTGTTTGTAGAATTTGATATCCAGTATGCAATGCGCATGGCCATATTTTCGTCTGCGGTCTATTCGGCTCTACAATATTTTTCCACATTATCTCGTTAAAGGCACGATTTTCGAAAACAAATAATCGAAATTAAAAGGGTTTTTTTGGGTTTCCCTGTAAATTTTGCCCGAAATATTTCTTTCCCTAAGACAATTGAAGGTGTTATTATTATAAATGTACATCCGTCTCCATATAAAGTACCCGATATTCTTGTTATATTTTAATGATATTTGAATTTTCACGACAGATTTTCGAAAATACTAAAGTGAAAAATTTCTTGACAAAATTTCGATGGGGGCCGAGTTTTTCTACGCGGGCGGACAGACAGACGTGTCGAAGCTAATACTCAGTCTTTGAAATGTTGCGAAAACTCTTAAATTATGTCGTAGAAATTACAAGCCGTGCAAAAACATTTAAATCTTTATTTACGTAATGGAAAAGTGAAAGAGAACGGTCACTTAAGATGTGAGTTTGTCTTGGTGATGAATGTGAAGATTACCGTCTTGTGCATTGAGATACTGTTTATGGTTTAGTTAGGTCAGACTAATTATTATCGGAAGGTATGAAGGAAATGAATACTGAATTCGAAGAGATATGGAAGGTTACGTTGGTGGCAGCGTAATGTGAACTGTTATAATTTTCCGATATTCAGTTAAAAGTACTGAATGAGACAAGAGAAACCGTCGGTCAGAATGTGGGCTTACGGTGGCCCTGTTTAAACTCGAACCCAGTAATACCCGAATACAGTTCTGGAACTTTACCATTTAGCCGACATTATATGTACGACATAATACACTTTTGTAGATGGGTACCAACCGTTAATTATAATGAGCTGCCTCGACTTTCAGTCTTCTATCCTGAAAACAGAAACAACGATTCCTCCCCACCAAATTACACAGTTATCTTCAGGATGAACTCCATTCACTCGACGTTCCTTCTCCATCTCTACATTTATATGCAGGGCCAAATCGAAACGCGTTGTGGATCCTCATCTGTAACATTTACGAGGGTTGCACTAAATTTTGCATTTAATGGAGTTTCAATGCTGGTGGAAGGGTAAGTGCAAAATGCTGCATGACGTACATACATTTGTTTTAATTGTTGTAAAAATTAATAATAAGAATAATTACAACATAAATCCTGCCCTGTAATTTGTTTTGTGATATTCATTGTTTACACACACATTTGAGGTTTTTAGTGAAGCCCCTTGTAATATAAGGGCCTGAGCTTTAGCTTATGTAACTCCGCCCCTGTTTTTAAGCACTGATTGTTAATCACTGGTTTCTTGTTTCTCAGACAGTGAAGACAGTGAGACTGAGGGAGGGCTGGGCAACGTGACACGAGTGGTAATGCGACCCCCCGGACAGAGTGGTAAGGCCAAACGTGGTCACTTGTGTTTCGACGCTTCCTTTGAAACCGGTAAGTCGGGTTGCTTTGAGGATCAAATATTGAGGTTTATACTAAGTATGTGTGTGTGCAGTCCTTATGTGATCAGTGCTACCAACACACGTCTTCTCCCAAATTCCTTGCAGTGTTGCTGTGGTTTACCAAGCCAGTTCTAAATAATACGTGGTCGTGTTTCGGTGTATAGTGACTGATGTTAGTGAGCCGAGTGTAGTGCCTGAGTAAACTGTTTCCTTTGTTATTAACAATTAATTCGGTCCTACGTGTAGGTTTATTTCACAAAGCATAATTTCGTAAGGCAATGAGAAGAAACTAGGGGAACTCAATTAATACACCAATCACTGCACATATATACAATTTATAAAGTTGCCTGTAATATAAATTATACCATTGGTATAATTTATATTACAGGCATGTTGCCACAACACCCAACTTGTACAACGAAATTAATCTGAGACTATTTCTAGTGTGACTTTGGCAAGGAATATATAGCTCCCTGATGATGGTCTTAGGACCGAAACATGTCGGAGCGTTTTTAATGTTTTAATGTTTAAATTTTATAAATTTTATGTATGTGCAGCGGTTGGTGTAATAATTGAGTAACTCGACAACATGCATGGCGTAACAATAAAAAAAATTATAGGAAATTGACATTGATTTCAATTTCCTTCATTTAATACTACTGCTGTCTCTGCTCAACACAAAATATTATTCTGGTGGTCAAATCAAGAAGAATGAGATGCGTGGGGTGCGTAGCACGAATGGAGAAGAGGAGAGGTTCATGCAGGGTGTTGGTGAAGAGAGTGTGGGGAAGAAGTCACTTGGAAGATGTGGGCGTAGGTTGGAGGATAAAATTAAAATGATGCTTCAAAAAATGAGATGGGAACATGGACTGGATTGATCAGGTTCAGAATAGCGACAGGTGGCTGGCTCTTGTGTGTGCGGTAAAGAACCGTCGGGTTCCATGAAGTGTTGGCAATGTGTTGAGCAGTTGAAGGCCTCTTACCTTCCCACCCAGGACTCTGCTGCATGGAGTTATTTATTTAGTATTACAGGAAGGAGTCTAGAACTTGTGTTTGTGGTCTTAATATAATGAAGTTTGTGCCGTCACCAATTACCGTATGTCCAATATATTTATGTACTTCATACCTGACGGACAGCACACTAACAGTCCCTTAGACGGCACAATCGGTTCATTCTGTATAGAAAAATAGTTCTCATTGATTTCAAACTTGCTCCGTGTTCTGAATGTTGTGTTCTTTCTGTTGGGTGAATAATAAAAAACGGACATTGTTATAAGTGTTAATATTTCGGCGGGGCAGAATATTTTGGGTCGAAAAAGAGGAAATGGGTACAATTAGCATGGAAACTGTAACACTGATCTGCCACACAGTCCGATATCTGACAGTTCGCTCTCGCAACTCACTCTCCCTACAAACCCGATTTGCGCTGACGGCTCCAAAGGCGAGTCCTTTGCGATGTGACACCTTGTATTATGATACAAATTTGACATTCGGAAAGCATGTGACATTCCGTTCTCAGGATAATTTTTTTCTTGAGGGCAAAAGGGACGCCTGTCAACAAAACGTTTATAAATTTATACCAGACTGAAGGCGCCACACAATATTTTTCCCACACATAATCTCATAATTTTTTAATAATTTGCAAATAAACTATTGCAACGTCTATTAATATACATGTTCCCTTTTCATTATCACGGATTATAATGTCTGGTTCGTTTTTGGGGATAGTTTTGTCAGTTTGTACTTGTTGATTCCACAATATGGTTACCTTGCCTCCTTGACTTGTTTCTACTGATTTTAGCACAGGTTCATACCAGTGTTTTTGTCCAATTGTACCCATGTTTCCTTGCATATGTTGAAGTGTAGTTGTGCACACACTCTATCATGTCTTTTTATGTACTGGTCTTTCGCCAGTATTGGGCATGCTGATATTATGTGGTCTATTGTCTCATCAAATTGTTAGCAAAGTCTGCACTTGCTATCTGTGTTCAAATTTTTTGTCGCATAATATTTTGTTTGTAACGCCTGGTCTTTTGCTGCCACTATTTCACTTTCTGTTTCTGCTTTTAGGTCTCCCTTCGATAGCCAGAGGAACGTGTCTTCCTCACGAATATTTCTAATATACTGCCCATGAATTACTTCCTTTTCCATTTTTTTTATAGACTCTCTCAATCTTGCCTTGTGTGTTGTATTTCATCCTGTTTTGGGTCACTCTTCTCATTTGGTTGACTTTATTCTTCTGTAATCTTTGCTGCTGTCTTAATTATTGGGTTCATATTTGGTTGAGTGCTTTCGTGGCTTTTAACAAGATTTACAAACTGGTCTTTTTTATAATTTGTTTTAAGGTATTCTGCAATATTAATTATTTCTGCTTTATATGCCGCTTCAATTTGCACCAGTCCTCTCCCTCCTTCTTTCCTCTTTACATATAGCCTGTCTATGTCAGCTTTTGTGTGATGCATTTTATGCATTGTTAGCATTTTGCTAGTTTTCCTATCAATCTTTTTTATTTCTTCAGTTCTCCAGTTAATTATACCAAAACTGTATCTAAACACTGGGACAGCTAGTGCTCCAATTGCTGTAATTTTATTCCTGGCGTTCATTTCAGATTTCAGTATCATTCTTAATCTCCTGCTGTATTCCTGCTTCAATCGTTCTTTCGTTTGTTGATGTTGTATACATTCACTTTCCTCAATCCCGATGTACTTCCACGTTTCTCCCTGTTCTAGCTTTTGTATTTCTCTGTTGATGTCGATCACCAAATTTTGCGAGTGAACTAGTTTGCCTCTTTTAAATGCAATCTTGGCACATTTTTCAAGTCCAAATTCCATATGGATATCATCACTGAAGGTTTAAACTGTTTGTATCTGTTTATGGAGCTCTTCCTCTGATTTAGCGATCAACTTCAAATCATCCATGTAAAGTAGGTGTGATATTTTTGTTTTTCCTGTGTGCTCTTCGCATCCTGTGTTCAACCTATTCAGTTGTTCAGTGAGAGAGATTAAGCAAACGCAAAATAGCAGTGGTGATAAAGTCTCCTTAAAATATTCCACATTGTATTTTTATGTCGTTTGTTTCTCTTAGCTTATTTTCTGTGTGTAGGCGCATACGTGTTCTTCAGTAGCTCATGACCTTCTTGGTGAATGATATAACTTTATCATTGATCCCAATTAAATGTAGGGATTTTATTATCCAACTATATGCCACCCTGTCGAAAGTTTTCTGACAATCAATCCATGCCATAACCAAATTTTTCCCTGCGTTTACATTCCTGTAGTATTGTTTTTTAAATTACCAGCTGATTTTTGCATCTTTTTGATCCGCTGCAGCACCCTTTCTGCTCTTTTGGCATCAGATTTTCGTCATCCGTATATTTTTGCGTACGCCTGCTTATAACAAATGTCGTAAGTTTGTATATTGTAAGCAAACAGGTCACAGGTCTGTAATTCTTTGGACTTTGAGTATTCTATTTTTTTTTGGGAATAAGGAATGTTACTCCTGTCGTTAACCACTCCTGTATTTGATATTCTTCAACCAATTTGTTAAAAAGTGTAGCTATATGCTTGTGTGTTGCTGTAAGTTGCTTAAGCCAAAAACTTGCTATTTGGTCTCTTCCAGGGGCTTTCCAGTTTAGCGTTGTTCTTAGTGCCTCTGCAGAGTCTTTTTCACATACTGGGCTCCATTCCATGCTTGGATTTTGTTGGTACTGGTTTTTAATCCAGTGCGCTTCTCCATTTTGTTGAACTCCTTTCCCATATATTTCCCTCCAGAAGTTCTCGACTTCCTCTTTGTCTGGCATATTTTTCACACTGGAATATGTCTGCCTGAGACAGTTATAAAATTTCTTGCAGTCTGTCCTAAACAGCTTATTTTGGTAATACTGGTTCTGTCTTTTCCTGTACCTAGATGATCGTTGCGTCTTTGCTGAAACGTTTTGTTTAAGCTCTTCAATAACCTGATCCAAATTTTCTTTCTTCTCCATGTTGTATTTCTTAAGTAATCTGGTTCTTTTTGCATTCTGTGCCTTTCAGTTGTCTCTTTTTATTTCCACCAAAGCTGACAGTTCCTTTCTAATACCATTTATGCTCTCCTGTATGTGTCTAACCCACGGGGGTGTTTTTGATCTCTGTGTTTCTAATTTATACTCTCCTGTTCCATTTATCTCTTCTGTAATGACTGCTGCTGCTGCTGCTGCAGCACAAATCAGGCGGTTTAACTCAGTAATATTTAGGTCTTTTCCGTCTAATATTTCTTCCATTGCTTTATTTGGCGTTTGCATTATTGATTTTATTTTAAACATATTTTGGAGTTTCTGCAATCTTGATCTCTTGTCAATTTCTATTTGTGTCACCTGATAATACGCACATTCTGTTGTTTCTTTTAATTTGTGAACCTGATTCCTTTATTGATGAATTTCCGATTCTTCTTCTGTTGTAGATGCTGCGTCTGGCTTTTGTTCACCTTCCCTTATGGTACCCGAATGTTCTAGCTGTTCTTCTCTTTCTTCTAGGTGACTTCTCTGACTTTCTTGCAGTTCCCTCCTTATTTCCTCGACTTCCATTTCCGTTATCTTCTTGTGTTTCATAATATAATTTTTCTGGTTCATTAGTTTCTTGGCATCCATGTACATTTCGCATTCTGGGTTACGTTGTCTCCATATTTCATATACTTTCTTGTAATTTTCTGTAAAATGCTGTCTGCAATACATATAGCACCATATCACTTCTCTTATTTCCTCTTTTGTCCAAGTCCTTCTATGTTTTACCTCTGTATGTTCCACTGTATTTTGGGCTTGGTGGCTTTGACTGTGAGTGAGTGGTCCGTTTTGAGTTGTCTCGTTGCAGTAACCTTCCTCAGCCTTAGAAGTACCCTGTTTTCCGCTGCTCCTGATGTTTCCATTCCTGGTTGCCAAGAATAGCTGCTATCCATTTGTGTTTTTTGGTTTTGTTGATTGCTATGTTCCTTCATCGCTGTTCCAAGAGTAGCTAGGAATGATAGGGTCCATTGCAGCAGAGCCCCGCTTGCCACAATAAGGCTTTGTGGAACTGGGTTTGCCAGGTGCCCAGAGTTCACCGTTCATGGCTTCTAACCTTCCACTTTAGATGCTTCTGGAGTCCTTCTGCACGGTTGTTTACACCTTAGACTCAGGGATTTTTTTTTTCGAGATTTGCTCCTCTAGATCCGCCGTGTTCTGTTTAAACAGGCCCACCTCTTGTCGGGTGTAGTCATTCACTACGCACGGACGGTCTTGTGTGCAAAGAAGTGGGTGGCTTGTGCCTCAAGTTGCACTGCTGCACACTTGTTGGTGAGGAACATTGCAGAGTAAACCCCACACAAAGGTTCTACCTCTCCCATGCCCCTTGAGCCCTTATTATTATTATTATTATTATTATTGTTATTATATTTGGATGTCTCTTGTCACAAGCCTTTTCTTCCTGATACGTCTCTTGAACCAGCGGTGATGCCCACCATTTAGGTTTCAAGTTTCACATTGCAGTACTTCACGTATTATGTGTGATGCCCCAAGTATAGCTTATTATTATTATTATTATTATTATTATTTACTACAATTGAGTTTTCTCTTGGTGGCAGTAGTCCATATACTAGTAACTAATAAGAATAAATATAAATGAAGGAAACAATACAAAAACACAGTAGATACAACTACACATATTACTAAAACACCCACACAATTGTCACAACACCCTCACATTACAAAACCCACACATACACACATCCACATACTACAAAACAAGTTAAAACAACCCCACTACAAGATACATACCAAATAAAGTAGTAACAATACAATCAAGTACCCACAGTGCAAGGTCACCCTAATGTGCATGACGGTCATTTCAGGGGGACTTTAGTTGTAGAGGAGTAAGTTTTAATTTAATTTTGTAAGATACATGTTTAAATAAATTAATTTACAGTGCCAAGTAAAAAAAATTACTGAAGTGAATATAGTACAGAATTGTTGTGGATATTGTAATTTATTTTAAATATATGCTATAGTTGCAAACGTGTAGAAATGCTGATGTCTACTTTAGAGAGCGGTATATCCGTGTGTTTCGTGTTGATGTTTACTCTGTAGCGGCCCACCAAGCTCAGTACCGAGTACCCATGCCGAAACGTGTGTAGAAGTATTATGAAATAACAGTAGTTATTTATAAATATATGTGCAGTTGGTGAATTTTAATATTTCATGATTAAATGGTTGAACGTAACGTGAATAAGTTAAGTTTTGAAAAGATTATATATTTGTCACCGATCTCTTCTAAAACGAGACAAGTCTGCAGTTACGGGGATATAATAACAACCAGTTCGTTCGCTAAACATTACAAAATTATACAGGCTTATCTGCTCCATAAAGCTGAAACTTCACAGCTCTGACAGAGTGTGAAAGGAGATTAAACTGTGTTTCTAAACAACAGATTTAACGATTTATCACAGAAAGGCATAACGGATGACAGCATAAGTGTTACACGTGTGGTACTGATACACACAGACGCATTTTCCATAATTGCAGATGCTAGGCTGTCCCATTACGTGTCATGCAAGCACACAGGAACGCAAAGATAATATCGTTACCCATACACGGCTCCGGCTGTAGAAGGGCATGGGCGTTTGTCATGCTACAGCCCCTTTAGTCCCGGAAAAGGTACCCGATATCCACTGTACAGGATTTTAAATGGACCTGTAGAACCGGCATAGAGAGGTCTGGAAAATCTCTAATCAACCCGGGGGTCGAGCCCCGGACCATCCAGCTCGAAACGAGTCTCTATACCGACTACGCTGTCTCGAACCCTCTTCAGTTACTAAATTTCAATATTTAAACATATTTACATTCAGATTTTTTTTAACAATTCTATTTCTGAACAAATATTTCAGAAAATAGTCTTTTTCAAGTGTCTGAAATTTGTCCGACACCTCGTATTTGGTAAAGAATACAACATTTCGGATATTGTGCCTCTCCGCATCCTCAAGTTAAAAGAGCTTGATGGTAAATATTGATTTGGGTCAAGTACAAAGGGTTGTTCTTGATCAGTGAACACAGAAGGGATGGTCCCCTTTATGTTGCCAGTTCTTTGTTTCTGTGACATCTCATTTCTGTTAAATATACGAATCAAAGTAGGCCGATCTTATCGGGAATGTAAGACTTAATCGTATTACAGACGCTGCCCGACTTAAGCAGCAGTTACGTTCCGGAATTGGCTGCAATATGGCGAATGATTCATTTATATAGAACGAAGTCCGGTTTAAATCCAAAATAAAACACACCGCAACCCGATCGGCTGCTGCATGATCGCACCGTCGCCTGTGTTATCTCCCAGCAGTATTATTCCGCCACCTTCGACTCATTGCGCTTTCTTTCCCGCTAGTAAAATTTCGATGCACCTATCAAAAATGCTGTCACTTCAGTTATTAAATTTTTAATTGCGGGAGTCTGAAAATGCGTAACGCTGAATTGCATAATGTGGGCAAATGTCTACAATGTAGAGATGCTACAATGATATGGTGACACAGTTTCAAGCTTTGTTCTTTGCTGAAATTTTCACATTACTGACGGCTCTTTTGGTTGTTCTTCTTCTTGCCTAACTTTTGTTTATAAATCTACGTTTTGAAATAATTACGCTTTTGTGATTTTAATACAACCTCGCAGTATAAACGAGCTAGGAGGCGGGTTAGCTCATTGGGTGTCCTGACTAGCCTCAACGCTGGTTGCCGAGGAATTGAGATTCGATTCTCAGCCAGGGCAAGAGATTTCCGTCTTCTCTGATGTTCGTGCTGTCTGTGGAGTCCGCAGGTACCTCAATCCAAGACGTAGTGGGGTATTTCTCCCGCGTTTAATGTGGCCGAGGATTAAAGATGCTCAGTTAACGTCCATCTGTAACCGAAGTGTGGAATGCTTTGTGCTATAGCTCTGCTACCCCTATATGCCTTTATGACGTAATGCTTATTTAAGCACAGGGAAAGACTTACCGTAGGAACAGAGGCTGCTACAGGGACAGACGTACCTTAGATACAACGGCTGGTACGGGAAGGAATTATCTCAGAGACAGAGGCAGTTACAGGAACAGACTTACCTTAAGGACAGAAGTTGTTACAGGGACAGACAGACTGACCTTAGAGAGAGAGGCTGCTACAGGGACAGACGTACCTTAGATACAACGGCTGGTACGGGAAGGAATTATCTCAGAGACAGAGGCAGTTACAGGAACAGACTTACCTTAAGGACAGAGGCTGTTACAGGGACAGACTTACCTTAGGAACAGAGGTTGTTACAGGGACACACTTACCTTAGAGAGAGAGGCTTTTACAGGGACAAACGTATTTTAGGAACAGAGGTTGTTACAGGGACAGACAGACTGACCTTAGAGAGAGAGGCTGTTACAGGGACAGACGTACCTTAGGAACAAAAGTTGTTACAGGGACAGACTTACATTAGAGAGAGAGAGAGAGGTTGTTACAGGAACAGACGTACCTTAAGGACAGAGGTTGTTAGAGGGACAGACTTACCTTAGAGAGAGATGCTGTTACAGGGACAGACTTAGCATAGAAAGAGAGGCTGTTACAGGAAGACACTTACCTTAGAAAGAGAGGCTGTTACACCATCACATCTACCTTAGGGACAGAAGCTGTTACAAGGACAGATTTGCCATAGGGACGGAGGCTGTTACAGGGACAGACTCACCTTAATGTCAAACGCTATTACACATTACAAACGTACCTTCGAAACACGTTATTACAGGGATGGATTTACCTAAGGACAGAGGCTGTTACAGGGACAGATTTATCTGAGGAAGAGAGACTGTCACATGGCAGATTAACTTAAGTGATAAGACTGTTAAGTGCATAGGTTTCGTATTCAAAGTCCTGTATTGTGAAGAGATTATGAGTATATAATATCTGAGTTATGAACAGTGGAAATAAGAAAGTGTTTCTATAAATTTGTGATCCTTTATTTTCATTGCTTAAATGAAATTCACTGTGGAAAGAAATACATGTAATGAGTGTAGTGTGAACAGGGTGAAGCTAATGACGGCGCTGACGCTCTGAAAGAAATCCAGTAATTGTCAAACGAAACAAAGTTTTGCACTTTCATGGAGTCGGAAGTGGTAGGTGCAGAATCCTCTTTTTTGGTACTAACACTTGGTTTCATGTAAGTGCAAACTTCTTTAACATTACTGCTTTGTACCGAGAGCGCGTGAACGTTATTAGCAGAACTACGAAGCGTACATCATGGGTAAATTTGTTTTGTTGTATAAGTGCAGATAAATAATCGAAAACAAACGAACTTGTACGCGCTTCAGGAAATCTCACTCCTTGCTGGGTAATTTGTGAAGATATACGTTATAAGTTTCAAGCCGATTGGGGCAAGAAACTTTCCTAATTGCTTCCCTTGGGAGCATGGAGTTTGGGGGGGGGGGGAGGGGAAGTACAGGGGGGTAGTGGCAAAACACAACCATTAATATTGAAAGTCTTGCCTAGCAGACTTTACAACATCTCACGCTCTGAACAGCCCCAACCCCACCAAAACCCTGTCTTCCAACTTTCCTTTCTAGCTGGACTCTCGTGAACACGTACGATCTTCTTATAAATTACATCGTGCTTATTAAGCGTTCCACATGTTACTGATTTGTTCCCCACGTTGTGTTGCAAAAGGGAGAAAATAAGGGTGAATAAACATCTTATATTTATTATTCCAAAAGCTTTTCTCATTAACTCATGCAGTGGGAGTCGTAAGAAGCTGAAAAACAACAAGTCTTGAAATCGCCAATGCAGAGGAAATTTTTAATTCTACTGTATGACACTCAACTCACTCAATTATTATACCAAACACTGCACATATATAAAATTCATAAAATGTACACATTAAAACATTAAAAACGCTCCGACATGTTTCGGTCCTAGGACCATCATCAGGGAGCTATATCGTCCTTCCTAAAGTTACACTATTAAAAGTCACATTAATTTCACTATTCCAGTTGGTTATTGTGGTAGCATGCCGTGTTGTGTTGTGTTGCGAAGAGTGCCCTGTTACGAATGTGCGTTCTGTGTTTCGTTGCGTGAGTATCACGCAACGAAACACAGAACGCACATCCCTTAATGTTTTAATGTGTAAATTTTATAAATTTTATATATGTGCAGTGTTTGGTATAATAATTGAGTGACTTGACAACATGCACGGCGTAACAACGAAAAAAAACTACATTATGACTTTTATCAGTTTTCAGGTATGATTTGTTTCATGAGATTTTTGTAACTGTTGAAATTAAAACCGGGCTTTGAAGAAAAAAAGTACTTCATTCTTGTCATGTACGTCAGCTGTAATATTACTATATTTACTAATTAATGCATTCTTCCTTCCATTCATTCATTCATTTATTCATTTCGTGGTCTGTCTTACGACAGGTCCACAGACTCCTCCAAAGCCACATAGTGCGATTTAGTGTTTCCTCTTTCATTTTCCAGTACCCTCTCGTTTCCCTGAGGTCATCCAGTTACTGCTTAGGTCTGCTTCCTCGTTTTTCCCTCAATTCTATCCTCTCTTCTATCTTTCTTTCAATAACGTTTTTAGAAGGAAGTTTCTAGGCAAGATGCAACCAACTCATTCCTTCCTTTTATTTTATGTAGGATGTACCTTTGGTCCTTGACCCCTTGTAATACGTCTTCATTTTTCAAACGATCGGTCCAAATGATTTTCTCAATCCTTCTCCAGCATTACAAATGATAACTTCCCAGGTATTTCTAATCGAATATCCGAAGTGTCCAACTTCCGGCACCTTACAAAGGTATGTTCCAAATGTAGCGATTTATTAGTATCTTTCTTAATTTTAATCTAATTTGATGGTGAAAGTAGTCTTCTCCTTTCCTTCCTGCTTAGCCGTCTAAAATTGTCAGCGTGTTCAATGTAACGCTCTAATGGTAAATAACCTTACAAGTACTTTCCCATAACATATGACTACCTTTGCGGAGATGACGCATTGTATTTTAAGAGATACATATAAACGTTTCGGACTAAGTTGCTGCCACCTGTCTTTTTAATTACTGACTCTGAAGACAGATGCAACATTTTCCTCCGAAACGTTGGTACTTTCGTACTAATTAGAAGAATGCTACTTTAATGTTTACTTCTGCGAAAGACTCAGGCCCCGTGCTTTCTTTCTGCTGGCCTACACATTGTTCTGTATCGCTATGAGTAAACATCAGCTTTACACTCTGATCATTCTCAACAACTCCGAAATATCGCCCATGAACCTGCGGTAACATGATTCTAACGTTGAGACAGAACGTTTAGGATAACATAAAATATAATATGTATTTTTAAGTCTCTTTTCTTTGAAAGACTCTTTTTGTGTTCGTAAATGAACTTGCCATGTTCATGAAAACACGCGCAAGAATAACAGGAAATATTCTTTCGGTTTTTCTCTTTTAGAAACTTGAATCCATAACTGGAAACGTTACAGAATGTATTGGACAGAATTCACAGAATGCCGTCTCAAAATGCCGCACTGGAATGCGTTCACTAAATGTTCTGTTCTCTGAAATATTTTCTTTCTCAGTGAAAATTTGTTCCTCACGAATACGTTTTAATCACGGTTTTGTATGGCAGTGTTACAGGCTTTGAATGTATTCGAAATATTCAAGAAAGTAGTTAGGATTCTTACTGCGGATGTAATGCCAATTATGTGTATTCGAATTATGCTCTTAGTGGTATTTGAGGTCATCTAGATTTACCGTGAGTTTAGAGCGGATTAACACATTGAAGACTGAATGTCCAGGTGTAAGACACTGTGCAACTTACACTCGGTCTATCCTTTTTACTGTGAACTTTCCCTACATAATCTGTTACTAAGTATTGGGTCTGACAATTGTAGGCATAGTAGCCAACGTTTAAGGGCGCTGTAAATCGTCAGTGTGCCTTTAGCTCAAGGAATGGTAAGATTGAGGGAAAGATCTCACATTCTCAACGTGTCGAAATCTAAAAACAAGGACCATATGTTTGTTTATTTTTGGGATTGACATTCACGAAGATGCAGAAATGCTCAACCACATGGAAGAGCACCCAAATGGCCTTCAATATGAACAAAGGTAATTGTTCGTGCGTCACTCTGTTTTATTCCGACATTGTAAGGCAGATCCAACAAGGTCAGTCCTTCAGCTGACAATTATCGTGTAGTTCAGGAATAACTTCTTTGGACGTCGATAACAAACACATTGACTGGCCACCATTAATTTTGTCTTCATGGCTCGACACACCCGAGTAGCTCTAGAGTAGCTCCAGACCTCCTCATTTTTTTAGTTCACGCGATCACACTCAGTTAAGAACACGCACCACACTCGGTAGGAACCCTTTGGACGGGTGATCGGTCCGTCTCGGGGACCTCTACCTGACAACACACAACAATAACAATCACAGCAAGCAAGCGAGCGTTTGCAGCTACACTCTTAGGTCATTGCCGATTTTGTACTGACAAAAAATTTAGGCCCTCAATTTTATTTGCGTGATTGTACATAACAAACTTTGAATGAAGTAAGTAACTTTACAGACCAGGCCGGGTAGCTCACTCGGTATAGCGACTGACTACGGGCTGGACGGTCCGGGATCGAATCCCGGCGGGGACGGGATTTTCCGCCCGTTCAGAACGGCCCTGGGTCCCACCCAGCCTCCTGTACAATGGGTACCGATTCTTTCCCGGGGGTAGAGGCGGCCGAGGCGTGGGGCTGACCCCCCACCCCCATCTAGTGCCGAAGGTCCTAGAAAAGAATAGAGCTATACCTCTACTCACCCTAAGGGCCTGCGTGGCCTATAAAAACGGTGAAAACATACCTACTTTACAGACCTGAGTCCTTTTGCAGAACGACTTGTCCATCAGCTACGAAGGGCCCAACTGTGTTTAATTCGGTACTGTGTTGATATCTAACTACACAATTCTGTGTTCTCAACCAGATGAATACAGTCCACATCCTCGCATCTTATTCCCTAAGAACCATAAATTTTTTCAAGACCAAGTACTCTCAAACTGAAGAGAGAAACATGTTGGCAAAGAGATTGCATTTGAACTCTCAGAATTAAATTACCCTTTTCAAGTAGCTCTTTGCTCGGTGTGCAGGTAATGTACGTACGCACTGGCCCATTTCAGTCCATCCATGACGTGTTGTTACATGTATGTCGTTAAACAAATTATAATCTTTATAAAGATACAAGTAATTTGGAATTACAGAACACATCGTCAGTGTTTGCAGAATTATGCTGTGTGATGTACGTTTCGCAGAGAGCGTCCGTTGGGCTTTGTCATTCACAGTTACACAACTGAACGGGAAACGAAAAATAGTAGTGGAGTGTCCGCGAAACCTTCATATAGAACAGACAGCTTTAGAAATTCGTTATGCAGGGACTATTTATTTGCAAATGAAATACAGAGAATAACATGAAGTGTAATAAAATACAATATAATATAATATACATTAATTTCCTAATATCGTTTTTTCTTTGCAACAGACAAGAATACATTTCATTATTTAGCCGTTTTTTGCCTTTTACTGCTTTCCAGTGGGAATTTCAATTCCGACTATTGTGTGGAAAGCAAACTCCAACGTCAGAACACATATATACCTGCCAGTACTAGTTAAGAAATTTAATAAACAAGATTAAATATTAAGTTTTCAATTTTCACTTTATTTAGTAACTTAAGCTTTTTTATCCATCAGGATAATTAACTGTATACAGACGAAGTGTATATGTGTATATATATATATAGAGGTAAAGCAGTCCCATTACAGGCCCGGAGGGACCCAGAGGGTTCCAGGAAGTTAAGGTTCCCAGATGTCGTGACAACGGCACAGGATGGTGGTAAGGTTGTCAACCTTACGCACAGGCCGCCTTTACCCCGAGGAAATACTCCTGGTACTCATTTCTGGTAGAGGCTGAGTCGACCCCAGGGCCATAGTGCGATCGGAGGGATTTTATATCAATGAAAAATCCACTGACACCAGCAACCTTCCGATTTGTAGCACAGCACATTAACCACTGTGCTACCGCGGTCCCCGTATATATATAGGGCACTGTTAATATTAACGAAGTCTCGTAGTAAATGAATACTCCCACGTGAACACTCAATTGACAGGTTGCTGACAAGTATGATGTGTTAATTGTATTTATCACTTTGTACGTAATTTAAGTGTTCTGTTGCATGAAGCCGCCAGCAAGCAGCCGTAGTAAATAAAATTCCTAATAATTAAAAAAATTAAAGTTTGATGAACTAAAATGTAAGTGTGGTCCTTAAAATTCTGCCAAAATTATGGTCGAAAAGCGTAAATTGCACATACACTGAACAAGTCTATCGCTGCAATTTAAAATTTGCACCGTAAGAAACATTCAGTACGTATCCTCACTGTTGCACTTTGCATTTCTTAGAATCACTTTCATTATTAACCAACAAATGCACTATATAAAATTTCACATTAAAACACTTAAAATCTCTCCGACATGTTTCGATCCTAAGATCATCCTCAGGGAGCTACGTTGTTCCGTGCTAAAGTCATTTTAAAAACATTCACAAAATAATTCCATTATATTAACAGAGTGTTGTGGCAGCATATCGTGTTGTGTAACAGTACGTTGTTGGGAATGCGTCTGGCTATTGTGTGCGTCGTGTGTTACGTAGTGAGAGACTGGCTATAGCCAGTCTTATGCCAGAGTATAGGCATAATAACAAAATGCTTTCTGATTTGCTTTATCACTAACAATTTCACTGATTTCCGTTGTTAGTAAATTTAAGGAAGAAACTGGTGAAATGTTAATATATGGAGCGTAGCTTTGTATGGTGCTAAACTTTGGAGAATTCGGACAGTAAATCGGAAATATCTTGGAAGTTTTGAAATGTGTTGCTTGATAAGGATGGAGAATACCATTTGGATCGATCTTGTGATAAATGAGGAAGTATTCCGTAGAGGCGATGAGGAAGGAAACATCCTGCATGCAAAACAAAGGAGGAAGATTAGCTGGGTTAGTCATATCTGGCGTAGGTGATGCTTTTCAAAACATGTTACTGAAGGAAATTTAGAAGTGACGGGAAAACGAGGAAGAAGACGTAAGCAGCTACAGAATGATGTTGTGTAAAAGGCAAAATATTGGAACTTGAAAGAGGAATCACTAGAACGCGCTCTGTGGAGAACTTGTTGAAGAATCTATGGACCTGTCGTAAGACAGGCTACCTAATGATTGAATGACGTGGTGAGGTCGGCACCTGCAGCACGGAATTGCTTTGACTGTGATTTCGTGTACTAAGTTCCATGTGATGGTGGTTAATTCACTTTAACCCACAATATTTAGGGTCTTTACTTCACTGACATAAGCACCGCTGTGGCCACCAAAACATAAACTTTATATCCTCCTGATATTCAGCACTGTAACCTCTATAAAACTTCAATCTTCTCATCTTATGGACCAATCATACACTACAAACGAATTTATAATATTTACAAACATTTTACGCAAAACATTTAGTCTATTTAATAATCCTGCTATTTTTTTCACATAAGCTGTACTGATGTTGAGTAACTCCCTAAAGATGATTAATATAGATAGAAACGTGTCGGATTTACGACAAATCGCGTGTAAAAAATATAATTTTAACTTTATTACATTTGTTGGGTTTATTGCTTGAATTGTTTATTAAAGCACGCACATGAATAAATTTAAACTTTTAAAGCCTACCGGTTACGTGATGCACCAACAGTTTAACATTCAACGACTGTACGCTCTGCCCACACTGTATTTATGTGTTTTGTGTTTATCTGAGAACAAACAGCGACTTGTGCCACTTAAACCATAAACTGATTGGTTTTATAACCGATATGAAAAGTGTTTACTGCGCGGTACGGGCTGGGTTTTTAAATAAAGCAGTCTGCGCTTCGTCTTTAAAGGGTTAAGCACATATTTGTGTCAAAAATATCATTACGATTGCCGGTGTAAAAGCATAAGTTACAAAGTTACAAATGTTACTTTAGTTTAATGAAAAAGCGAAATGTAATTTACACAAACACGATTTCACCTCATTTACATCAGTCTCTAAACCGCCCGTACTTTAGTAACTGTCGAATTTAAAAAATGTGTTTATTGGTACTTTTACCACAAACTGAGTAAAGGACAAGACAGGTAACGCACATTGTTGTGCATTCTCGTAAACATTGTTGCCATGGAAAAGAAATAAATATTACACATTCTGAGCCCGTTTATGTAGCCGTATTTATTCGGCGCACAAAGCGCATGTACCGTATTATATTTTCGTCTATTGCCTGTCTGGCTGTACCATTTTGTACCCATTATTTAGCAAACGGAACGATTTTTGGAAAAAAATACATTGAATATAAAATTGTGTTTTTATTTTCTCTAATTTTTTCTAGAATATTTCTTTTTGATTAGTATTCAGCGAGATATTATCGTAAATGTACAAACGTCTTCAGGTAAAGCAACCTTTATTTTCGTCACATTTCAATGAAACTGAAATTTTGCGACAGCTGTTCTAAAAACATTCATATATAAAAATTTCTTGAAAATCCGTTCAGTGGGAGCCGAGTTGTTGCATGCGGAAGAACAGACGGACGGATGGGAAGATATAACGAAGCTAGTAGTCGCTTTTCGCACTTTTTCGAAAGCACCTAAAGCGTCTATGGGATGTGTACACTCTTGCGGGAAACTTTGTGTATGCAAATGTGCGGCGAACTGATTTCTTTGGGTTCCATACAAGAACCTGCCAACTTACCTTAATTCTCTAAGACGAAGTTGAGTATCTTTCGTACTTAACACAACACTTCGTTTGGGAACCCCTGGATTTGATATTACGAGTAAGTGCGTTTTATCGTTCCCTGAAAAAACACTACGTGTAGGCCCACTTCTTTCACGGAAAATCTCCATTTTGATTTATTTCGCCGGCTAATGCTTCGCCCCTTCAGCGTCACGTAGTTATCCGCTCTGGTACGGGATCAGATCAACCCTCGGGTCTCGTCCGACCTTGTCTGCCCTGATTTATTTGTGACTGTAAGCTTCCCATTACTTTGCTTATCCGTCTATCCTTCACTCCTTCCACTCGCATATCTCACTACACTTTAGTGCCTAGAAACAAATAAGAAAACTGAGTGTACTGCTACTACTACCACTACTACTATTACTATCACTACCACTATTAATAGAACTACTAATAATACTACCACTACCACTACTACTAATACCACTACCACTACTAATAATACCACTACCGCTACTACTACTACTACTACTACTACCACCACTGCTACTACCACTACTACTACTACTACTACCACCACTGCTACTACCACTACTACTACTACTACTACTACTACCACTACTACTACTACTACTACTACTACTACTACTATTACTACTACCACCATTACTACTACTACTACCACCACAATTACTACTACTACCACTACTACTACGACTACCACTACTACTACCACTACTACTACCACTACCACCACCACTACCACCACCACCACCATCACCACTGCTACAACCACCACCGATTATTATTATTATTATTATTATTCAGTTCATTCAAGTTTATTAAATGCTGCATCAACAGTCGGAGGGCCAGTTAGAGAAACAGCACGAACTACTTACAGTACGCAAAGGTTACACTTAAGAAAGCACATTAAATCATTAAACAAGAAAGGAAAACTATGTATGTCGTAATACTGAGGTGAGTTCGTGCAATCACTGTTGCGGTGGAAAAGCAATAAGTGTCACATATTCTGAGTGTGTGTCTATAATCTTAGTTATCCAGAAAGAAGAGTGCTTGAGAGTATTATACTGTCACCTGTGGCTTGTTCGGCTTTGTCATATTCTTCTACATTATCTCATAAACGGCACGGTTTTAGGAGAAAAGTATTGAACATAAAATTTGTGTTTTGATTTTATCTACACATATTGTCTGAGACATTTCTCATTCTAAGAATAAGTGAGAGAGATGTGATCAAAAAGTGTGTTTCTCGTCATGTAAAATACTAATTATTCTTGTCATATTGTAATGAAACCTGAATTTTCTAAACAGATTTTCTAAAAATAATCAAGTATCAAATTTCAAGAATTTCCGTCCAGTGGCAGCCAAGTTTTTCAATATGGACGGATGGACGGACGGACAGACGGACAGATGGACAGAGAGATATGACGAAACTAATAGTCGGTTTTTCGCAATTTTGCAAACGCACCTAAAAATGAAGATAAACATCCGGGTATCTAAAGAAAACTTACGAATTTAACTAGGAAGTGGATATTACAGAAAGTACAAAAGCAGATGCAATACATAATAAAAACAGAGAGGAAATTACAATTGTAAAGGACAACTAACACCTGGAAGCCAATGAAAAATAAGAGCAATTAACAAACCGAAAAAAATAGACGTTTATTTTATGGTATGATCGACATGACAGTATAATGTATAAAACGAAGTGGAATTAAATATCATTGGATTTAATTACGTAGTGAAGCGAGGTGTGATTGTGACTGAAGATGTCAATTAACCTGTTGACATTAGTCGCGGTCACGCGTCTAGCTGAAAGACTGGCCTTAACACAACGCAGGGCATCAAGTTCCAAACAGTCTGTGATTATAATCGGAGACCACTCGCTATTATTTTAGTGGGTACACTTAAACTGTAGTTACTGAGATTGGCATAACAACGTCTCTCGTAACAAAGACATCAACAAGATTCTTGTAATAAAAGCCAACGAGATGCACAATTTCTCAAATTTGTTTTACAAAATACTCTACATGTTTCGGAGAGGTCCACTGTCCATCATCAGGAGTATCTCAACACTGTATAAACGCAATAGGTATTTGTCATGCTAGTTCTGTTGGCTGTATGTTAGCGTGGTCTGACCGCGCTAACATGCAGCCAACAGAACTAGCATGACAAAAACCTATTGCTTGTATACGGTGTTGAGATATTCCTGATGAAGGCAGTGGACCTGTCCGAAACATATAGAGTAGTTCATCAAATAAATTTGAGAAATCGTGTATCTCGTTGGCTTTTATTACAAGAATATATCACGAAGCTCGGTCCTCTGAATATCAAATACATCAATACGAAAGAGTGCATCGAGATGCCGCCACCTTGGTCGAAGTCCAAACAACTGCACTTATAGTCAGTGTGGTGGACTTATATTAGGAAATTTCTGAAGCACGGAAAATATGTGAAATGGTAAATAACGCCATATTAATTGGGACGGAGAGCTATCCGGATATGCAGAAAATTCGGATAATTGGATTTCTCTTTGAAAATAAGGTACATGACCTGTTCGAAGTTCGATTGTTATTATTTACGGTATGTAGCTGTGTCTAAACCTTTCTACCACGCTTCATATAAAGTTTTGTACTTGATCCGATAAAAGAGACTTTCAAGGAAAGTTAGTTTTGTAGAATTCTCGACAAATTTACCCGAAAGGACAAACCGATCCGGATAATTGGCTATCCGGATAACCAGCTTCTGGATAAGTGGACTTCTACTGTTTTAAGAAACCCATTGTCCCCACATTTACCTCGCCACTCTGTGCCAGTGAAATAAACTTTGTCATATATTTAGCGAATAAGATAAGCCACATAGTGGTACAAGTGCGTATTTGGAACTGGACTGAGCAGTGGCCTCGCGAAAGAAATACAGATGTAGGATCCGCTATAAACAATAATTCAAATTCATTGCTTAGCCACCTTTGTCGTCGAGAAGCTGTACCTGTCCCTTACAAGGGATCATTTTCAAGCGATTTCGAAATAAAGTGCATAACACCTCAATCAGTATTTCCGGCTCCTGACCGATAAGGGCCATACATAAAATCCTCTGTAATTTACTTTGCATCATCATTAACAATATCTATTATTTTTATATAATCATACTGCAATAAATTTGATTCCTTCTTGATTTATTTCCCGGCGTCGTACATTTCACTGTTTGTACAGCCCATCTGAACTTAATTTTGCCAAGTAAAGATTCCGAATAAAGAATTTCTGAGCAATTGGTTTCTAGCAGTTATTGACTTCATCTCAGGATGACAAGCAGGATTACTTGTATTTTGTTCACTGACGTGCTAAAAAATAAACAACTAATAGAGATCTTATGTTGTATTGGACCGTGCATCATCTTCATAGTTGAATAAAGAGAGACCAACTTGATGTCACTTACTTTATTATTTCATTATTTAATGCTCAACATGTTTCGGATGTTAATACATCCGTCCTCAGGAGCTTGCGACTTATTTGTTGAGTTATTTCATGGGTTGTATTGCTCTGGTACGATGTGTGTTGGTGTTACGTTGTGGTTTGGCTGGGGTGGTGTAGTATCCGTATGCAGGTTGATGAAGCTTCAACCTGCATACTGGTACCACACCACACCACACCACACCACTCCAACCAAACCACAACGTAACACCAACACACATGGAACCAGAGCAATACAACCCATGAAATAACTCAACAAATAAGTCGCAAGCTCCTGAGGATGGATGTATTAACATCCGAAACATGTTGAGCATTAAATAATTAAATAATAAAGCAAGTGACATCAAGTTGGTCTCTCT